>ERZ1026903.4-NODE-4-length-240356-cov-228.882439_pt1 | contig 240356 bp, 201 predicted proteins | sample MGYA00380180_ERZ1026903 | MGnify/ENA primary metagenome ERZ1026903 (study PRJEB33269, sample SAMEA4719816) | human gut metagenome | biome: human-associated habitat; feature: organic feature; material: feces | place: Cameroon | collected 2013-10 ... | reverse complement strand
CGCGACCCTAACCATGGCAAGGTTATGCTCTACCAACTGAGCTATTCCCGCATCCAATGTGTGCCATTATACAGAAAGATTTTTTCAGATCAAGAATTGACAAAAAATTTTTCTTAAACTTTGATTATTAATACCAAAAATTAGGTGGCAAAAAACTGCCACTACTATCTTTCTCCCCATCACCATCTTTTGATAATAAGTCAAAATTTAAAATTATTTCTCTTATTTATCAAAATATTAGCAAAATTCTTTTATATAACATTTCAAAGTTGGCACGTAATTTTCATATAAATTTTTAAGCAAATAAAAGCAGTTAAAAAACTGCATATTTTAGGAGAGAAAAAAAATGTCTTTATATGTTCAGACCAATGTATCATCTCTGAACTCTCAGAGAAGATTAAACAGCGCAACCAAATCGCTTGATACAACTTACCAGAGATTATCTTCAGGTCTACGCATCAATTCTGCTAAAGATGATGCTGCAGGTCTGCAGATTTCTAACAGACTTACCAACCAGATTAACGGTTTACAGCAAGGTAACCGTAACGCAAACGACGGTATTGCATTATGCCAGACTATGGAAGGTGCTCTAGATGAGACCACCTCTATGTTACAGCGTATCCGTACCTTAGCTATTCAAGCAGCCAACGGTACCAATACCACCGTCGACAGAGAGGCTATTCAGCAGGAAGTCGCTCAGCTTTCAGCAGAAATCACCCGTATTGCTTGTAAGACTACCTTCGCAGGTCGTCAGTGCTTAGCCGGTGTCAACGGTTCTGATAAAGGTGGTGTTCTAGACAGTAAAGGTAAAGTATCCTTCCAGGTCGGTGCTTATGCCTTTGATACTTTAGGTGTAAGTATGTCAAATGGCTTTACCCTATCAGGTATCTATGCTGAAAAACACACTAAAGCTATTACGTCAACAGATAAGTTAGCTCAACAGTCAACAGGTCTGTACGTTAATAACAAAGCCTACGAGTTCAACTGTTACACCCAGTGTAACGCTCAATACACCATCAAGGCTATCGATGAAATCATTAACGTGGTTGATTCAAAGAGAGCTGAGTTAGGTGCAATTCAGAACCGTATGGAATCTACCATCAGAAACCAGGAAAACGTTGCTGAAAACGTATCCGACGCAAGATCAAGAATTCGTGATGCCGATTATGCAGAGGAAGCATCTAATCTGTCAGCACAGAACATCGTGCAACAGGCTGCAACCTCAATCTTAACTCAGGCAAATCAGCGTCCATCAATTGCTATGTCTCTTTTAAATGGAGGTTAGTAGAACAGGTTTACAAGAACCGTAATAAGGTTTCTCTCCTGAGCATTATATGCTCATTGGCCGGGAAAGCATCCCGGCCCTTTTTGGAGATTCCTTGTCTATTGGCTCTTACTTAAAAATTTTATGCATATAGTTTTTCTGTGATCTGATCTTTCTTTAAGATCGGAGCATTGCTAATGGCAATCATGAAATTCTCATAATAAAACAGTAGCCAGATAATATAGCTGTCTTTGCGTTATTCATTACCCTGTCATTTACAAGAATAAAAATGGGTATGGCAAAGTCTATCAAACAACACTCAAATTACATCGATTTACACTTACTACGCAGTCAACTATTCCAGATCATAAAATCGTACACTTTCTTTTATCTCATATTTAATTCACTAAAGCTGCATTCAGTATTTAAGAATTATTCTTCCAATCTTCTAACAAATATCTCTACTAACAAATAAGAAGTGTATGAGTTCTCGCAAAACGGGTTTCTATAAAACTTATTTCCATAACTGTAACAGCTTGAATTAACGTGGCAAAAAATTGCCATTCAAAGATTAATACGAGATTAGCTTTTGATAATAAAGTAAACAATAATCATAAATATTCTTAATAATCAAGGGATTATTTTTTGCATTTTAAAAATTGGCACGCATTTTTCATATATAAAATCAACTTTAGAAAAAGTCTTTTTTCTGGAGAGATATAAAAAGGCTTTAGAGCTTTCTAAAGGATGAAATACCAAGTAATTGGATTTTTGGGGAGAAAAATAAAATGGCTCTATATGTAAAAACAAATACCTCTGCCATCAATTCGCAGAGAAGATTAAATACAGCAACTAAATCATTAGATACAACTTATCAAAGATTGTCATCTGGTCTTCGCATCAATTTTGCTAAAGATGATGCAGCTGGTTTACAGATCTCTGATAGATTAACTTCTCAAATTAACGGTTTAGGCCAAGGTAACCGTAATGCTAATGACGGTATTGCTTTATGTCAGACCATGGAAGGTGCTCTAGATGAGACCACATCCATGTTACAGCGTATCCGTACTCTGGCAATTCAGGCTGCTAACGGTACTAATACCACCAATGACAGACAGGCTATTCAGGAAGAAGTAGCTCAGCTGTCAGCTGAAATTACACGTATTGCATGTAAAACTACTTTCGCAGGTCGTCAGTGTATCGCTGGTGTTGGCGGTGCCGATAAAGGCGGTGTGCTTGACAGTAAAGGTAAAGTTTCATTCCAGGTTGGCGCTTACGCATTTGATACCTTAGGCATTTCTCTATCAAATGGTTTTACTGTTTCAGGTATTTGCCTTGGCGTTGGTACTCCTATCAAAACAAATGGTGATAAAGACACAACCAATACTGGTTTATATGCTAACGCAAGTGGTCATTATGAGTTCTCTGTACATTCAGCATCAGCGGCTCAACACACCATTGAATCAATCGATAAGATGATCAACGTGGTAGATTCTAAGCGTGCTGAGTTAGGTGCATTACAGAACCGTATGGAATCTACAATTCGTAACCAGGAAAACGTATCTGAGAACGTATCAGATGCAAGATCACGTATTCGTGATGCTGATTACGCAGAGGAAGCTGCAAACCTATCAGCTCAGAACATTGTACAGCAGGCAGCAACAACTGTTCTGACACAGGCTAACTCAAGGCCTCAGATTGCTTTAAGCCTACTAGGAAGCTAAGCTTAAGATAAAAATAACTACTCCCCTATAGTACTCAGGTAATTCCTGAGTACTGGAGTAAGTGTTTATCGAGATTCTTAAAATTTAGGAAAATGTAAAATTATAAACAAGCTATCTTTTATAGATACGCTTTGGTATCGCTATGCATAAACAGAGATACCTAGTTTTGAGGAAAGAGATTCTTTCTTTTCCTGATCTGACACTGCTGTATAAGCAGCTGCATATGATGATTTAGCTGTTTTTTGATTATTAATGTAGCGTTCAGCCTCTGCATATACGTTCTCTGAATTAGATGAAGCTTTAATTGTAGATGACTGAGGGTATCTTTGCTCAAAAGCTACCTTTGTGGCGTTAGCATCATCCTTATATGCCCTATTGTTTCTAGACTGCTCGTCAATTCTCTGACGGTTAGTAGTACTCTGTATCAGTACAGATGAGCCCTGATAACTATTTACACTGCTTACAGCCATTTAAACACATACCTTTTGGTTAATTCTTTTTTAGCTTCTTGATTTGTTATTAAAAACAAATTTTTTAATCTCAGATCATTTTAGTAAACAATGCCTTAAATATCCACTTTTTTGTAAAAGCAGTGGCAAAATTTGCCAGTTTAAGCATAGTTTAGTTATAAGTCTTAGTGATGTTGCTCTGATACTTTCTTCCAGGTAACTTCATTGCGCACATACAATGGAAGAGCCTGAGATGCGTCTACAGTCTTACCTTCTTCGAAGAGTTCTTTACCCTTTCCTAAAATAAACTGAGCCTGAGGAAAATCTGCACTTACGTTGGCATCTGAATCAAAACCATACTTTTGTAAAACAGCTATACCACTTCCTGCTAAAAGGTAATTGTCAGTTTTCAAAAGTGACTTAATTAAAGTAATAGCATCTTCTGGTTTTAACACGTGCTCTTCATCTAAAAGTTCTAATGAATTGTTTACATACTTATATACAGCTAAATAAACTTCCCCCATACGAGCATCAATTGATGACACTACATAATCAGGAGTTTTGTTACTATCTGCTAAAGCTTCTATTGCTAGTGCTTCTAAGGAGGTTACTAAAGCTACCTTTTTATCTAGACCTAAAGCTAGACCTTGAGCTGTAGAAGCAGCAATTCTTACACCTGTAAAAGAACCTGGTCCCTGACTTAAGACAATTCCGTCTAAGTCATTTTTAGTTAGAGAGCTTTCCTTTAAGAGATCATCAATCATAGGAATAATGATTTCAGCATGATGCTGAGGTGCTAATTCAGATTTAAAAGAAATTTTATCTTCATTTAAAAGTGCTACTGAGCAATTCTCTGTTGATGTTTCAAGTGCAAGTAATTTCATAAGATAAAATCCTCAAGTAAGAAAAGCATTTTTAGATATTGTAAACGACTATAAACAGCCATTTTGTGCATCGAGTAATTTTATACTTTTAGAAGTTGATTTTGAACACTTTATTCTTCAAAGAACTCACCTTTTGATTCTTTGATTTTTCATTTGGCAATTTAGATTTGACTTTGATGGGTAAAGGATCATTGCTTTGAGGCTAGGCTTTAAAAGAATTCTAAAAGGCTCCTTTAAGCTAAGTAAGGAACAGCTTAAAGGAGAACGAATTTCCTATCTAACAAATTCAGTATAGGTAGGCATCGTTCCAGATCATGACATGTTTATATAATTTTCAAAAAATTTTTTAGCTGATTAACTTTTTAACAGCATCAGTAAAATCACCTAAAAGAGTATAAGTGCGCATATCAGGCAATGACTTTTTGAAGATTTTTCCAAAAGATTTATTCTCAAGTCTAGGATCGCAGATGACTAAACCGCCTTTATCATCTTCATGTCTAATCAGGCGTCCCACACCTTGACGTAACTCAATGACAGCCTCAGGAATACAGATTGAGATAAAGTGATTACTCTTACCTTTATTTTTAGCATCAAAAAGATCACATCTTGCTTTAAATATTGGCTCGGATGGTGAGTCAAATGGGAGCTTATCAATTATAACTAAAGATAAAGCTTTACCAGGCACATCCACACCAGCCCAAAATGAAGATGTTCCCACAAGAATCGATCTGCCATCTTCCTTGAATTTTGTAAGCATCTGTGAATTTGACAGCATGCCGTTTTGACACAAGATCTTGCGCTTACCTTTAAATTTGGCAAGTAAAAGCTCATAAGCAGACTTTAGAGCTTGATGCGAGGTTGTCAAAAAGAAAACCCCTCCATCAACAGACTCGATTAATGGGAACAGCATGGTTATGATCTTTAGAATTCTACTGTTATCTGATATAGTCGGAAAATCAGCACTTGTATAGAGTAAAGATTGTTTTTGATAATCAAAACTGCTCTTTACGGTTAAACAGTTGGTATCTTTTCTTGCACCTATATCTCTTAAAAACTTATTAAAGTTTCCAGCCACCGAGATAGTGGCTGACGTCATCAAAACACTAATACCGTGATCTTCGCACTGCGCTAAATATGGTCCAAAAATCTCCTCGATTTCAAGTGGAGTCAATGACAATGCATAACTTTTCTTTCTTACAGTTACAGTACCTACGTACTTACCATAATTTGGATTAGTGCCATCTGAGCAATCAATATTCATGAGTGCAACTAAAGTATCTAACTTGCAACTGATGTATACACAGCCACGAGAAAAGAAATCCTCGTCAAGATCTTTATTTTCTTTATATACCTTAAGATGATCTGTTAGAGCTCTATATACGTTACCTGCTAATTCTCTAAACTTCTCATTGCGATGCTGATATGCATAGAAAGGATCAGTATTGTTTTCATCATAGTCATTATATTTATAGTAGAGTAGATTTCTACAGTTCTCTCCTCCACCTTCAGCAGTTTTAAGATATGCGCCTAAATCCCTGTATGCTTTATAAAGCTTTTTATAACTGTTTTCAAAGATACCTAAAGGACACTTAAATTGTTTTTTCATGTACTTTAAGTCTTCTTCGAATTTCTTTAAATCACTTGACCCTACAGATTCTGAAAGATGCTCTCGTCCAATTGATGGTAATTCATGAGCCTCATCAAAGATGATGCTTCTGTACTTTGGCAATAAGATACTAGGTTGCAACACATCAAAAGGATTTTCAATTTGCATATCTGCAAAGAACAAAGAATGGTTTATAACAACAACCTTCGTTCTAATCGCCTTTTGCCTTGCCATAAAGGGATAGCACTCATCGTAATAAGGACACTTTTTCTTATAACAGTTCTCACCAGCACAGGTTACTTTACTTACTACTCCTTTTGAAAATAAAGAGTTCACCTCAGCAAAATCACATTGTGGGGTATTAAGTTCTAATTGATGTTCTGTTCTTTGAATTAGTAGTTCTAACTTTGCAAGATCTTCTTTTTTGATGAGATCTGACTTTTCATTTAAATCTAAAAGCTCTTCATCTGAGGTATTTTCGTTTTCTACCTCTTCAAACTTAAGAGCATGTGAATTTACGAATTTCTCACTTATTTCATAGTACTTTCTCTTGCAAAGATAGTTGTTAAATCCCTTTAAAGACATAAAATCAGGAGGTAACTGTAAGAGATCGAACAGTCTTGGCAGATCTTTTTTGACTAACTGATCTTGCAGTGCTTTTGATGCTGTAGAAATAACAACAGTCTTACCTGACAGGATTGCAGGAATAAGGTACGCAAAAGTTTTTCCAGTTCCTGTCCCCGCCTCACAGACTAGTACACTCTCGCTTTCATTATTAACACATTTCTGCCAGGCATCAGCCATTGTAAGCTGACCTTCTCTTACCTTAAAGTCGGGGATTTTCTCAGAAAAAATTCCATCTTTGCCTAGGTATGAGATAGCGTCTTTTCTACTCTGAAAAGAAAAGTCATCTGAATCAGTGTCATCGTAATTTACATTAGTGAAGTTATCAGCTGTTCCCTTATAATAATTACTGCTTTTAGGCTTATTGCCAATATCTTCACTATAAGTTACATACCAATCCATAAATATAAAAAAAACTAATCCTTGATAGCAAAACTTGCATAAACATCTGAAGAAATTGTAATTTTTTCAGGGCTATACTCTGTGTTACTATCATTTTCATCATTTGCTACAGCTAAAGTAGCTACCTTTGCCATTCTTGACTGAAGTCTGTAAGAAGATACGTTATTTGAATTTGTAAATTTCAAAGAACAAGCTTTTTTAATTTTTACACCAAAGCCTTTTGCTAAAACAGAAGCTTTGTTTTTGGCATCATTTATAGCTTTTTGATTGGCTTCATCTTCAAGTTTTTTGGTATCTTTGATGGTATATTCAAAGCCGTTAATTTCAGTAATACCAGCATCAACAGCAGCTGTTGTTAGTTTTTCAATTAAAGAGAAATCAGCTACTTTAAAGGTGATATCTCGTGTAGCCACATATCCTTCAAATACTCGCTTACCTTCATTTGTATATGAATATCTTGGATATAGTGAAATAGTTGAAGAAACAATATGCTCCTTTTTAAGACCTGACTTTTGAGCACTCTCGTATAGTTTAGTTATCTGTTTTTCAGTTTTTTCACGAGCATCTTTAGCATTCTTTTCCTCATTTTTAGCACTATAACTTAGAACTGCAAGATCTGGAATTGCCTCAACCTGGCCATGACCATTGACCTCAATGAGACCGGCCTCTGAGCAACTGTCTGCATATGAGTTATTAGAAAATGACAATAAAGTTGCAGATAACACTAAAAACAAGGCTTTCTTATTCATGATAGACATCCAAAACTAGATAAAAACAAGACAATATTGCTTTTATAGCTTAAAAAGCACAAAGCAGCTTGCTTATTATGATACACGAAACTATGAATTTTGTTTTTTAAAACAACTAAGGTTGTTACCACATAGGTAACAATTAAGATAGAGCACGACCACAGTGTAGCCGTGCTTAAATAGGAAATGAATTATTTCTTATGTAACTGACGTGAAGCTTCTGCTGCAGCAACTACAGACTCTAATGAAGAGTGAGCATCTGATGCTGATTCAACAGCAGCACCAACAGCACCTTCTAAAATTGGAGCATCAGCAATTCTAACTTTGCCTTTTAAAGGCTCTTCTAACATAGAGATTGCTGCCTGTGAACTGATTACACCTGAACCTAAATCACATACAACAACGACACCGTCACCTTCGTTAGCGTTTTTGATAGCTTCTAAAATACGCTTTGGATCTGTACCAAGCTTACCCTCTGCATTTCCGCCTGCAGCAATAATTGGAAGCTTGTGATCACCTGAAGCAGAGATCTGCTCAACCATATCGCAGATGCCTTCAGAAACCTTTTGACTGTGTGATACCACCACAATACCAATCATTTATAACTCCTTAACAATCTTTATAAACTTTGCCTTGATAAACTTTGCAAAAAACAAACCGTGCACAGCACAATTTATGTAACACTCTAAATTTTCAATATTTTAAGCAAAATTCTATACCGAAACTTGATCATAATTCACATCATCGATTTTTATTATCTATTTGTTAATGCGACGAACGTAAAATCATGTTCACTTCTAAAAAAACGAGATCTATAGCCATAAGATCCAATTGCTGACCTTTTTATATGATCTTTAACTATAGTAACCATTTGCCATTTTTAAATATTACTAGTGGCTAAGACAATATATAGCACAGATACGACTTGCTTTGAACTATCAAAATTGATTTTTTTGTTAATTTTGCTATCTGTATTTTCTTATTACTGAAATAACTGGGCCTATGATCACAACTCTTGAGTTGTCAGTAATTTCAACGGGAGGATATTCCCTATTTCGAGGCAACAACATTTTGGTCTTACCAAAGCGAATTTCTTTAATAGTAAATTCATTATCAACAGATGCAACCACTACATCTCCATCATGAACCTCTAAAGAGGAATCTACAAGTACATAATCACCATTCATGATCCCTGCTTCTTTCATTGATTCCCCTGAAACTCTATAAATATAGGTAGAAGATGGCGACTTTACCAAAAACTCGTTTACATCAAGATTTTCATCAATATAGCCACCATTTGGAGCCGGGAAACCAGCCTGAATGCTTTCCTGAGCTAACGGCAACTCTATATGGGTTCTCTCTTCTACAGCTTTACCAAAGGATTCTAGTGAGTCTTTCATAGGATGGTATACGTTATTTAAAAACAGCCTGTCATTTGAAAAGATCATACGCCAAAGAGTAAATTTTGACCATTACTATGAAAACAATGATATGAAGCGATGTTTATGTGACTCATATATGATAAATTGAGCTTTCATCAAAATCTTATTTGATGAAAGCATATGGAGAATGAGAGATTAACTTTTAGAAAAGACGAATACTTTCAACTTTAGACCACATCGTCGATTGAAGAGCCTAAAGTCTTTTTCTCTTCTACAAAATCACTTTCAAAGTCATTATTTAATGTGCTCTCTTTTTCGTGACGATGCTCTTTTGAAGCTGTTTTATGTGATCTGTTTGCAGCTGTAGTTTCTCTTACCCTGCGATTAAACACTAAGCTATCAGGACCTAAAGCTACCCTAGGTACAATGGTATATAAGAAATCTTGACTCATATGTACCTCCTATCTTGTCTTAATCTTTCCTCTTACTTATTTAACGGTTTTTATAAAAGTAAATTTATGTATTATTGAATTAAGTGAGAAAAATTATGATGCTATGCCTATTTGATAAAAATTCATCATGATACAAATCGTACTTTTTACGTGAAGTTCAAAGGTGAAGTTTATGTTATAATCGAGCTTATACAGTAATTTTTTATTTTTAAAATTCAAATAATTGAACGGTGATAACATGAGCGAAGAGACTATTTTTACAAAAATCATCAACGGTACCATTCCTTCAAAGACCATTTACCATGATGATCTAGTTACAGCTTTTCTAGATATCAATCCTAAAGCTGAACACCATATTCTAATCGTAACAAATAAGCCTATTCCTTCAGTATCACAGGTAGAGCCTGAAGACGAGCAGATGATGGGACACCTCTTTATTGTTGCAAGAAAAATTGCCGAAGATCTTGGTGTAAATGAGTCAGGTTACCGTCTTATCGTAAATGTTGGTAAAAATGGATGTCAGGAAGTTCCTCACATTCATATGCACCTTTTAGCAGGTGGTTATTTAGGTGGTTTTGGTTTCCCAAATGACAAAATTTAATCCAAAGAATTTAAAAAAGTCTTTATTACTAAGCTGTATGTGTTTAGGTATACTTTCACTTACAGCATGTAATACTTATTATTTTGACAGTTCTGTAGGTCCAGAAGGGCAGACAGTTCAGGCAGAGCAAGTTCGTCCTCATAAAAAAGCTCCAACAAAAAATAATAGGAAAGATACTGTAAATAAAAAGAAGTCTCAAAATCAAACTGTTGTTAAGGCTGATGATAAAGCTAAAAGTGATCTTGTTGCAAAAGCTTTTAATCAGGAGATGCAGGCAGGTGTCGTAAAACCTTATATACCAGATGGTGGCAAAGACCAAGCTGAAGGTTCCCTGTTGCCTGTATTAAACGATCTTAAAGAAAAAGAGAATTCTTCACCATTAGCATCTGTATCTGTAAAAGATGTGGTACAAGGTAATGTAGATCTTAATAATTTAAATCAGGATCAGAATGCTACTACTAATGTTGAAACTCAATCTAAAGTTCCACAATCATTTGTCCCTGAAGAAAATACTCCTCAGGACTTAACCAAACTAGAAAAAGAGGACAATGCAACAGCAGTTAACTCTCAAGAAGTAGAAATCGCAAACTCAAATGAGGAATCAACCCTTGAAAGTCTACAGAGTGCACCTGTAAATTCTAAGTGTGGAACCGCTAATACCAGCAATGCAGCTCAAATTGCCTACAAGATTGCAGTAGGTCAGGCTCAAAGGTTAAAAAATGAGCAAGGTCCTGTTTATATTGCACCTACAGTAGTGCCAGACAGCGTATCTGACTGTATAGGAGATCTTTCAGGCGCAATCCGTCAGGCATTAAATTCTGCAGGCATTGAAACTGTTGTAGGAGCTGGTGTTGATGTTTCACAGAACGCAGGTTCTTCTGCAGTTATTCCTTCTTTAGTAAGAGCGTGCAGACAATCTGGTATTCCTATCTTGAATGTCTCTGTAATTAGACACATAGGACCAAAGACTGTAATCAATATTAGAAACATGAGAGCAAAAGACGGCATCACGCTTGTTCAAAATACCTCTCAGCTTTAAGTGTAATTTTTTAAACAGTGACCTTTGGTCACTGTTTTTTTGTGTGTAGAAAAAGTGATTCAATTATCAGATGTAACCATCATGCGCGGAAGCAAGTACCTTTTAGAAAATGCTTCTGCTAGTATATTTCCTGGTCAAAAAGTAGGTATTATCGGAAGAAATGGTTGTGGCAAATCTACTTTATTTGCTGCAATCAAAGGCGAGATTGCACCAGAGTTAGGATCATTAACTGTTCCTCGCAATTTTAAAATTTCAGCAGTTTCTCAGCAAACTCCTTCTTTAGATATTTCCGCTCTTGATTACGTAAAACAAGGTGATAAGGATCTTACAGAACTTCTTGCTCAAAAAGAAAAAGCCTATGCTGAGAATAATGGTGAAAAAATAGCCTTAATCGAAGATAAATTAGGTATTGCCGGTGTCTGGACCATCGACTCTAGAGCAAAAATCTTATTACACGGTTTAGGCTTTGCTGAAGATGAAATGCAAAAGGCTGTAAAAGAGTTCTCTGGTGGTTGGAGAATGCGACTAAACCTAGCTCAGGCTCTTATTTATAAATCAGATGTATTGCTCTTAGATGAGCCTACAAACCATTTAGATTTAGATACAATTATCTTTCTTGAAAACTACTTAAAGAGTTTTGAGGGTACTATTCTTTGTATCTCACATGATCGTGACTTTTTAGATACTTTCTGCTCACATATTTTACACTTTGAATCAAACCATCTAGTCATGTATACAGGTAACTATTCAGACTATGAGAGATTGAGAGCAGAAAGGATTAAAAACGAAAAAGCTAATCGCCGTCGTGAAGAAGCTTCATTAGCTCATATGCAGGACTTTGTTGAGAGATTTAGATATAAGGCCTCTAAAGCAAAGCAAGCTCAAAGTATGTTAAAAGCTATTGACAGATTAAAGCTTACTGCCGTTACTCAAGAAGAATCCCCTTACCATATTAAATTTGCAGATCCTGAAAGAACTGTAGATATCATTGCAGATTTGAAAGAGCTTGATTGTGGCTATTCAGAAAATGACATCATTTTAAAAAAAGTTAACCTGATGTTAATAGCTGGTGACAGAATCGGTCTTTTAGGTCGTAACGGTCAGGGTAAATCAACTTTAATTAAAACCTTATGTTCTGTGCTAAAACCAGTACATGGCACAGTGACCTTAGGTAAAGGCATTAAGATTGGTTACTTTGCTCAGCATGAACTAGATCAGCTCTCAGGTCAGATGAGTGCTCTAGATCATTTAAGAGCAATTGATCACAATGCTAAAGAAAAGGATTTAAGAACATTCTTAGGCTCTTTCTCTTTTAGTGGAGATAAGGCCACACAAAAAGTTGAAGATATGTCAGGTGGCGAGCAAGCAAGACTTGCCTTAGCTATCGTTGCCTATCAAAAACCTAACCTCCTACTTTTAGATGAGCCTACCAACCACCTTGATCTTGATATGCGAGAAGCTCTGTCTTTGGCCCTATCAACATATAAAGGAGCCTTAATACTTGTATCTCACGACCGCCACTTATTAGAAGCTATTGCTGATAAACTGTGGCTCATCGATGATGGAAATGTTTCAGAATTTAACGGTGATCTTAATGATTACCAGGAATTTTTGAATAAAAAGAACCGCGAGTATAAAGAAAAACTCAACGAAAAGACACAAAAACAACCTAACCAAAATTTGGTTTCAGAAAAAGCTAAAGCTCAAACTTATAAAACCAAAGAACAAAAAAAACTTGAAGCACAAAAAAGACAGAGCTTAAGACCATTAAAACTTGAAATAGAGAAATTAGAAAAGCAAATGGAGAAAATAAAAAAATCCCTTGCTGATATTGATACTACCCTGTCTGATCTTGAGCTTTACTCAAAAGAACCAGAAAAGGTAGAAATACTCTCGATTGAAAGAGCAAAACTATCAGATGAGTTAGATGAATGTGAAATTGCATGGATCGAAAAACAGGATGAATTGGAACAGGCAATGAAAGAGTAATACTCTTTGTTCATGTTAATTTTGAAGAAGGCTTCTGCCTTCTTCTTTTGTATTAGCCATCTATTTTTTCAATCACAGCCCTGCCTGAGGTCATCTGAATTACAGATGAGGTAAACAACTCAGTACTGTCGTTAGGGATCATCACGGTAAACAACACCTTATCGGTGTATTCCTGATTTAATACTTGAGCATTTACTTTAATTAGCAAACGTTGGAATAAAGTGACATTTGAATGCTCTATTTGAACTTTGTAAGTAGTCATTAAAACCATTGGTGTCGTCTTTAATGACTCCAAAGCCTGCTTGACACTGTCTTGATAAGCTTTTACCAAGCCTCCGGTTCCTAAAAGAATGCCTCCAAAATAGCGTGTTACAACAGCTGTGATTTCACCTACATCACAATGTAAGATTACATTTAACATAGGTTGACCTGCTGTACCATGAGGCTCACCATCATCAGAGCATCCAGCATAACCTGAGGTACCAGGTTTATCTGCATTAAAGGCAAAGCAATTATGCCTTGCATCCATAAACTCATTAGTTACCTTGTCAATAAAAGCTTTAGCTTCATCTACCCCATGAGTTCTTGCAATGGATGTGATAAACCGACTTTTTTTAATCGTCAACTCGGTTCTATGAATTTCGCCTTTTTTAAGATCTGGTACTAGATATGTATCGTTACTCATGAATATGACTTTGTTGTGCTTTTAAACTGCAAATATATATACTCAAATTATCTAGGTGCAATTATACAGGACGATTTATAAAGACCAATTACTTTTCTCTAAATATGCAAAAGTAAAGTTTAATAAATTGATTTAAAAACACAAAATTGTGTTAGCATAGGGTAACTTTAGTGTATTAAGAAGGAATAAAATGACTTTTGAAGATCCTCTACTTTTAGCCATCACCTCTGGCGCGTTTATCTTTATGTGCACAACTTTAGGTGCTGCTGTTGTTTTCGTACTTTTAAAACAAAAGAATCGTATCTATACCCAATTAAGCATGGGTTTTAGTGCCGGCATCATGCTCGCAGCCTCTATTTTTAGCTTAATTCTACCAGCTCTTGAGGCGGGAAACGCTACGGGTAACTCACGCTTAATACCGGTGATTAGTGGCTTCTTTTTTGGAGTCCTGTTTTTAATTATTTTAGATAAATCCATGCCTCACTTGCATGTACTCTCAAAATCACCTGAAGGACCAAAATCTAATTTAGGCAAACACACCTTAATGTTTCTTGCTATCACCATTCACAATATTCCTGAAGGCATGGCCGTTGGTGTGTCAGCAGCTGCCTCAGGTACAGGTATAGGACTTGTAAGTGCTACCGCAATTTTAGCTTTAGGTATTGGTATTCAGAATATTCCAGAAGGCGCTGCCGTTTCCATGCCCTACTTTGCTGACGGAATGTCAAGAGTAAGATCATTTATCTTAGGATCACTCTCAGGAGCTGTGGAACCTGTTGCCGCAATCTTAGTGGTGCTGCTAGCTGATTCTATCGCACCATATCTACCTTGGTTCTTATCCTTTGCAGCAGGAGCCATGATGTATGTTGTAATCGAAGAATTGATACCTCAAGCTCATAATCTTGGGAATTCTGATAAAGGAACAATCAGTGTGTTAGCAGGATTTTTATTGATGATGTTTTTAGATGTAAGTTTAGGATAAAAATTGATATCACATTGATGTTACGGATAGAGCAAAAACTCTATCCATAACCAAAATCTTTTTAGATCACTTTTCCTAAATATGCACTTGCTGCAAACTTAGCTGCTGTAAGTAATCCATCTCCTAACTTAGATAGTATTGAATAATCCTGGTCATCTACTTTCTTTTCTAATAATTCCCATTCTTCTTTTTTAGGTGAATTATTTAAAACAGAAAATCTCTCTTCTAATGAACTCCTGTTATTAGCTGTTACCTCTTCAGTTTCGTCACTTGCGCTATCCTGATATGCAGAAGATAGCTGAGATAAGAAATAGTTATCATCAGTATCTGACAAAGCACTGTTTGAAGAGAAACTGTCTTTAAAGCTATCAGTTTTATTAGCAGATGATGTCAGAATAGATAGAGCTTTGGCAAAATCTACTCCATTATCACTGTTCTTAGATACCTGAAGATTATTCTGTGTTACAGAATTACTATTCTGTACATTAAGATTCAGATAACTGTCAAGAGATGATCTTGTTAATGTCGCTGACATCCTAACCTCCTCGAACGGCAAGTATTGCCGTTTTTAATTTGCTATATAGACATCAGCAGAAAGTATGCCAAATTCATTTTTTTTGGCACACTAGAGAAAAGAAATTTAAGACTAGTTTTGAATTTGATATTTGTCTGACAGTAAACGTTCAAAAACAACTTCCTCATAGCCTTGGTCTTTATCGCGAGGAGTTTCATCCTTGAACTTGTAATTGCTCTTAACCCAAGCTTTTTTGGTTTCAGTCTTAGGTGAGGTTACATTCTTTTTGCAATCGTTATAGATATAAACGTTATGTATATCGTTTATATCTTTTAAAATGATAGGAGCTTCTTCACCTGAGGCAAACACATACCAACCCTGTGTGATCCACTTGGTCTTATCAATACGTGCATTTACTGCAAGAGAGCAGTCTTCTGATGTATCATTGCGAACATCAATCAACACCTCAGCGTGTGACTGAGAAATAAGACCTAAACCTAACACTGCTCCTGCAATTATGCCTTTCATTTTCTTACTCCGTACAAAACTTTCGCTATATTGTACTATATGAAACTACAAAAATTATCCAACAATCATTCAATTATTTTAAATTTTCTAAAAATCTTCTCCTGAAAATAAAAGAGCTCTAATACAAAAGTAGAAGAGCTCTTAGAAATAATTTGTAGTATTTTCTGCTACTAATTCCAACCAGTAGCTTCACGAATTCCATCTGCAATATCTGCTGCAGTTGGAACTACGGTGACGCCAGCTTCTCTTAAAGCCTGTTGCTTTGCAGCAGCTGTTGCATTTCCACCTGAGATAATCGCACCAGCGTGCCCCATACGCTGTCCTTTAGGGGCTGAAGCTCCAGCGATGTAAGAGACAACTGGTTTGGTCATATGCTCTTTAATATACTTTGCTGCATCCTGCTCAGCAGTACCACCAATTTCACCTACTAAAACCACAGCCTCAGTTTCAGGATCATTTTCAAATAACTTTAAGATGTCTACAAAGCTTGACCCCTGTACAGGATCACCACCGATCCCCACACACGTAGACTGACCAAACCCCGCCTCTGTTGTTTCTTTAACAGCTTCATAGGTTAAAGTGCCTGAACGAGATACAATACCTACCTTTCCTTTCTTAAAGATTGAAGCAGGCATAATACCAATCTTGCACTCATCAGGTGTTAATACGCCCGGACAATTAGGTCCAATTAAAGTTGTTTTTGTGGTCTTTAACTTTGCCTTTACCTTTAACATATCCAATACAGGAATACCCTCTGTAATACAAATTACGAGTTCAAGACCAGCGTCAATAGCTTCTAGAATTGAATCAGCTGCAAATGGAGGAGGCACCATTACCATTGATACAGTAGCACCTGTTGCTGCTACGGCTTCTTTTACAGTATTAAATACAGGTAAGCCTAAATGAGTTTGACCTCCTTTACCAGGAGTTACTCCTCCTACTAACATAGTGCCATACTCTAACATTTGTTCACAATGCTGAGTACCCTGTGAACCTGTAATACCCTGACAGATAACCTTTGTATCTTTGTTGACTAAAATACTCATTTTAAATCCTACTCTGCCTTAGCTGCCTGAACTGCAAGTGTTGCGGCCTGTCTTAAATCACGTGCAGATACAATATTAAGTCCACATTCGTTTAAGATCTTTTCACCTACATGTGCCTGATTACCCTCAAGTCTTACTACGACAGGAACTGAGATCTTAATCTGCTCAACTGCTCCACGAATACCTTCGGCAATCATGTCACAACGAACAATACCACCAAAAATGTTTACCATGATGCACTTTACATTAGGATCTTCTAAGATAACCTTAAAAGCTTCCATAACACGCTCTTTAGTTGCAGTACCGCCAACATCTAAGAAGTTAGCAGGAGCTCCTCCTAAGTTCTTAATAATATCCATAGTCCCCATAGCAAGACCGGCACCATTAACCATACAGCCGATATTTCCTTCTAAAGGCACATAGCTAAAACCAGCAACTACTGCTCTTGCTATACGAGGATCTTCTTGAGAAGGATCATCTAATTCTGCCATTTCAGGATGACGATAGAGTGCATATGGATCTGTATTAATCTTAGCGTCGCAACACAAAAGATCACCTTCTTTAGTTACCACTAAAGGATTGACCTCAACTAAGGACAGATCCTTTTGAACAAACATCTTGCAGATCCCTAAAAAGATCTTTGCAAATTGATTTACTTGCTTTCCCTGTAAGCCTAACTTATAAGCTAGTTCCCTCCCCTGATAGGACTGAGGGCCTGTAAGCTCATCAATAGCAACCTTTAAGATTTTCTCAGGCTGATTTACAGCCAGCTCCTCAATTGACATACCACCTGCTTCTGAAGCGATAATAGTAAGATGAGCGGATGCTCTATCGATAGTAGCTGAAACATAGAGTTCTCGAGCTATATTTGATGCTCTCTCAATTAAAATTCTGTTTACAGGCTTGCCGTGTGGACCACTCTGACGGGTAACTAATCTTTTACCTAACCACTTAGCAGCGAATGCTTCAGCTTCAGCTGGAGTCTGTACTAAAGCTACTCCACCTGCTTTTCCTCTAGCTCCAGAATGGACTTGACACTTAACTACAAAAGGACCTGGTGCTAATTCATAGGCAGCCTTACCAATACCGGTTGCCTTAGTGCTTACAAAAAAAGGAGCAACGGGAAGTCCGTACTCCTTAAAAATCTCTTTTGCCTGATATTCATGTATATTCATTTTTATTACTTCCCAAAATTTTTAATTATTAAATAACAAAAAGGGCACCTGCGTAAAGTAGATGCCCTATTTTGGTTAGTATTAAAACAATGAATAATTAAGCTTATTCAGCACTGTTATTTTGTTGATTTACAAGCTTAATTCCATCCTCATTATACTCAATATCACTGATATCACGTGCACACAAATAGATCATAGAATTTGTCTTATTCTGTTTAAATTGCACCAATTGAGCGCGAATTAAAGTTGTGTATTTATCAAGTTCTGCTTTATCTGCATCATTAACGCTCTTTAATACAGCCAGAACTGGTTGACCTTTATTAGTAGTTGCTACACTGTCATTTACTTTATTTGGAATTGAGTAAACCTCTAGAACGTAGTATGGATCAAGAGTTTGATCGTCTCTTGATATAGTTACATCAGAAGCTTTAGTTACATTCTCTGCAACCTCAACATCCTTACCCTCAGCTACAGACTTTTTGATCTCAGCTAAGATAGCTTGAGCTTTTTCTGAAACTTTGTGATTTAAAGCAAGTCCGGTAGCCTTGTCTTTTACTTCATCTAGCTTCAGCAATGTCTCATCTTTATAGTCATTAACATTTAATACGATGCAAGCTTCATTGCCTAATGAAATAACAGCAGAGTTTACATTTGAAGATCTGTTCTCTTCATTAAATGCTAACTTCTGAACATCATCTGTAGATAAAGGCCACTTTAATGACTTGTCGCCAAGTGATACTACTCCAGAATCTAAGATTGGTGATTTTACTTCCTCTGATGCTGCCTCTAGTGAATCAGGCTTCTCGTATGAAACATCAGTTAGCTTAGCAGTCTTTTCGTTATATAACTCTAAAGCTTTTGCATCAACAAACTTAGCCTTAACTTCATCTTTAATGTCTGCTAACTTAGGAACAAATGACTCAGTAATACCATCTAACTTTAAGATGTGAGCGCCAGAATCGTCAATTACAACGTCAGATACATCACCAACTTTGTTAATTGCAAATAAGGCAACATCAAGCTGAGATGATAATGAACCTTTCTCTAATAAGCCTAATGAACCATGATCCTTTTCAAAATCCTTGTCATCAGAATATTTAGAACCAACCTCTTCAAAGCTCTTACCTGACTTTAATTCAGCTAAAGCTTCTTTTGCCTTCTTTGCGTAATCATCTGTTGAAGCCTTAATTAAGATCTGTGAGCATTCACGTTTTTGAGGAACTGTAAAATCAGTCTGATTTAAGTTGTAGTATTCTTCTAATTTCTCATCAGTTACCTCAACTTCTTTCTTTAAGTCATTTACTGTTAAAAGAATATAGGTAAATTTTACACTAGCAGGCTTCTTAAATAAGTTCTTGTTCTCATCATAAAACTTCTTTACCTCTTCATCATTTACACTAACAGTTTTTTCAAGCTTTTTAGTGTCTACAGTATAGGTATCGATAACTCTAGTCTGAGCAAATAACTTTGCTAAAAGCTCTACTTCGTGAGGATACACTGAAGATCCTGATAGTAAAATTGGATTTACTAAAGTTTCTTGAGCTAACTGAGTACGTAACTGCTCAGCAAAGTAATCAGGACTTGACCCCATGTTACGAACTTTAGCTAAGAATAAATCGTTGTTGAACTTGCCATCCTTTTGAAAAGCTCTTTCTTTACGAATAGCATCTTTTACCTGTTCGTCACCAACTCTAACGCCCTGCTCATAAGTAACAGAATTTAAAGCTACATTATCAATCATGCGCTCTAAAACCTGCATACGCATAGCTTTAACATTTTCAGGATTTTCAAAGAACTTGTTTACCTGTGGACCATACTGATTCTGCATCATGCGAACCTGATCTTGGTACTGAGCATTCCACTGTTCTGTCTTAATGCTGTATTTACCAATTTTTACAGGATCAGTATTAAGTTTAGGGATCAAATAATTGCCGACACCAGCAAAAATAAATGAAAGAATAATAATCCAGAATAGGATCTTAAAAACTTTACCGTGCGCACCATCACGCAACTTATCAGTTAACATTTTTTAATTATCTCCGTAGCACTTGCTACACATGGTGAAAACAAACTTACCAAATTATAAAAGAATTGCTACTAAAATTAAATTGCACAATTCACATAGATGCGCTTTTGCAAAAAAAAATCCCCGAATTTTTCGAACTCAGGGATCTTTTGACAAACAAATAAAATTATTTGTTTACGATATCCTTTAATGGCTTGCCTGCCTTGAATGCAGGAACCTTAACTGCAGGGATCTGTACAACTTCACCAGTACGTGGGTTACGGCCTGAACGAGCGGCTCTATCACGAACTAAAAAATTACCAAAACCGATTAAAGTTACAGTCTCACCTTTTGCTAATGCATCCTTTACTGAATCTAAAAATGCATTTACTGCTGCAGCTGAATCTTTGATAGTTAAACCTGACTTCTTAGCGATGCTATCAACTAATTGACTTTTATTCACAATATACTCCTAATTAGGTTTGTTAAATTGCGCGTACTTTATGTTAACGCTTGAGCTTATAGCCCTTAGGCTATTATGCACGTGTTTTGCGTTGTTTATAGATTTATTATTTCGAAATATTGATCTGCATCCAATTTTTTTCAAAAAAAAGAGGTGTAAAAGTACTATCAGAATGCGGTTTTGCAAATTTTTTGTAAAATAAACTCCTCGTTTGAAGTTCAAATTTGTTCATTTGAGGAGTTAAATTTGAATTGTTTCAAGAAATCAAAGCTTCGTTTACAAAGAACTATTCTTTTTTCTTGTCATGATCTCTTATATAAGCTAACAGAGGTGGCAGGAGATCATCTTCAATATGAGCTACTTTCTGTCTTAAAACATAAGCATTGTCATCTTTCAAATACTCTAAATTGTCCTGACACTCCATCAGCATAGGCAGAGTATTCTCTACGCTTACACATAGTGGTTTGATGATCTTCAAAAATGCTTCTGGGTTTACCACCTTATCTGAATTTACCTCAGGAGCAATCTTCTCTAAAACTTTGATTAGAGCATCAGCTGAACCTACAATCTTTTTGATTTCATCATCTATTGTATTTTCATCTTTGTTTTCTGTTTGCTCTTCATCAAATTTTACAAAAGCTTCATCTTCTTTGTCTAATGATGCTTTATTCTCGATGTCTTGATTATTCTGGGTGTTGCTCATTTGTTTATTCCTACAGAACAATGTTCATACTATCTTCTTTCTTTTTTCTAGAACCTTTTGATGGTTGCTTTTTATCTTTCAAAAGCCAGCTAGTAGTTGGCATGAATGTATAAGGATCATGCTCTAAAGCTGTCTTTAAAACATCTTCAATTCTAGATACAGGTTTAATTGTCATTTTTTCTTGAACTACAGGAGGAATGTCCCAAAGATCTTTTTCATTCTCCTTTGGGATCATTACGGTCTTAATACCTCCTCGCATAGCTGCAAGTAGTTTCTCTTTCAAACCACCAATTGGCAGCACATCACCACGTAAGGTGATCTCACCTGTCATAGCAACATCAGATCTTACAGGATTTCCTGTTAGAGCAGATACGACTGCTGTTACCATACCAACACCTGCTGAAGGACCATCTTTAGGTACAGCTCCTTCTGGTACATGAACATGTAAATCGCAGGTCTCAAAGAAATCCTGATTTAAGTGCAAATCCTTTGATAAGGTTCTAACTACAGTAATTGCTGTAGAGATTGACTCTTTCATTACATCACCTAACTTACCTGTTAACTGATGTTTACCCTTACCTTCGTTTGCTACTGCCTCTAACTGTAGAATGTCGCCTCCAAGTGTTGACCAGGACAAACCGTTGACGATACCTACCTTGCTTTCTTTTAGCTTTGAGGTGAAGTCATACTTCTCAGGTCCTAACATTCTGTGAATGTCTTCGATGGTTACATGTGTAGCCTTAAGTTTCTTAGCTTTAGGATTTTCGATCATCAAATCTTTAATGGTCTTTCTGATAATCTCTGTTAGGGTACGCTCTAATTCACGCACTCCAGCCTCATGAGTGTAGTAACGAATTAAGTGTAATAACACATCATCAGCTATAGTGATCTCTTTTTCACCTACATTAGCTAAACGTAACTGTTTAGGGAACAAATGCTCTTTAGCAATATGGAACTTTTCATCTTCTGTATATGAAGATAAGTCGATGATCTCCATACGATCTAATAAAGGTCCTGGGATGTTATATGAATTTGCTGTTGTCACGAACATGACATTAGACAAATCATAATCAATCTCTACATAGTTATCTTCAAAGGTAGAGTTTTGCTCAGGATCTAAAACTTCTAATAAAGCTGCAGACGGATCACCATGAACTGATGACACAACCTTATCAATTTCATCTAATAAGAACAGAGGATTGTTTACACCAACCTTTGCCATATTAGAAATAATGCGACCTGGCAGAGCACCTATATAGGTTCTTCTGTGACCACGGATCTCAGCTTCATCGTTAACGCCACCTAAGGCTACTCTTACAAACTTTCTGCCTGTAGCTTCAGCAATAGACTTACCTAATGAGGTTTTACCAATACCAGGAGGTCCCATTAAACAAATGATAGGTCCATGCAGTCTATCTGCTCGCGACTGAACAGCTAAATACTCTAAAATCTTATCTTTAACCTTAGTTAAACCATAATGATCTCTGTCTAAGACCTCTTTAGCCTTCTTTAAATCATGATTTACCTCTGAGCAGTCAAACCAAGGTAAAGATAACAAGCAATCAATATAGTTTCTTACAACAGAGTACTCAGATGAGTTAATGCTCATTGAGTTTAGTTTTCTGATTTCTCTTTCAATGCGTTTATGGACGTATTCAGGAGCCTTTAGCTCCTCATTTCGTGTCATAAAAGCTTGAACATCATCATCCTCTGAAACAGATACACCAAGTTCTTTCTTAATTGCTTTTAACTGTTCTGCTAAGAAATACTCTTTCTGATTCTTTTCCATTGATTTCTTTGCTAAATCAATGATTCTGTTCTCAAGTTCAGATTTATATGAATATCCATTTAAAGCACTGATTAAAATGCGTCCACGCTCTACAGAATTCAATGAGGATAAGAGCATGTACTTAGTTTGTGTATCAAGCTTTAAGATCTGTGTTAAGGTATCAGTTAGTTTTGATAAAGAACTCTCTTCTAAAATCGAAGATATTAAGTGTTTTGGAACTGAATCTTCAATTAAAGCTCTTGAGGTCTTATCAGATGAGTCAATTGCATACTGCAAACATGACTTTAATACAGATAAAGTATCTGCAACATCTTTATCAGACTGAACTTCTTCGTCTAGTACCTGAATTCTTGCTTTTCTAAAAGGTACATTCTCATCATCAATGATTTCAATTAACTTAATTCTTTCAAAACCTGAAATTAAACACTGATGAGTATTAGCATCTTTCTGAGTCATGCTCAAAAGCTTGCATATTACACCTGTTTTGTGCAAATCTTTAAATTCAGGTTTTTCATCAGCTTCGTTTAACTGGCAGAAAACAGCTACATTGTGCTCATCTTGCTCCTGAGCATAGGAAAACGCAGCAATAGAGCTATCTCTTGCAGCTGTAATTTGTAATTTTGAATTAGGAGTTATGATAAGAGCCCTTAAAGTAATTAAAGGCAAAATCATTTCTTTCGAACTATTCTTTGATGAACCATTCTTAGCAGTACTACGTCTATTTGTAGCTTTCTTTGTGACTGTTTTAGTTCTTGTCTTTGTATTTTCTGTCATGTTCTTCCAGTATTAAGAGAAACTCTCTTATAGATAAAAATCTGAATATAAATAAAGCTGTGTAAGATAAAAAAGCCCCTCAATCGTGCTTGAAGGGCCTTATCTGTAAATAGTATTATTAAGAGTTAGACGCGATTTCAAAATCGTCTTTCTTAATAACTAAAGGCTCTTGATGATTTTCAACTGTATTCTTGTCAACAATTACCTTTTCAACATTCTTAACCGAAGGAATATCATACATGGTATTTAAGAGTAATCCTTCTACAACAGAACGTAAGCCTCGAGCACCGGTGTGACGTTTGATAGCGCTATCAGCTATTGCATTTAAAGCCTCTGCTGTAAACTCAAGTTTTACATTCTCAAACTTAAACATAGCTTCAAACTGTCTGATGATTGCGTTTTTAGGCTCTCTTAAAACCCTAATTAACTCATCACGGTTTAGTTCTGATAATGCTGTAATTACAGGTAAACGACCTACAAATTCTGGAATGATACCAAACTTTACTAAATCATCAGGCTCAACTTTCTTGTACTTGTCAGAAAGAGTTAACTTATCGTCTTTACCGTATACCTCAGCACCAAAACCGATACCTGCTTTCTTTGACACTCTCTTCTCAACAATCTTATCAAGACCATCAAAAGCACCTCCACAGATAAATAAAATCTGCGAAGTATCTACTTCGATATTCTTCTCTTGAGGATGTTTTCTGCCACCATTTGGTGGAACTGAAGCAACTGTGCCTTCAATCAGTTTTAACAGAGCCTGCTGAACACCTTCACCTGAAACATCACGTGTGATTGAAGGGTTCTCACTCTTACGGGCAATTTTATCGATCTCGTCGATGTAAATAATGCCTTTCTGAGCCTTTTCTACATCAAAATCGCAATTCTGTAGTAATCGCACAATTACGTTTTCTACATCTTCTCCAACGTAACCAGCTTCAGTTAAGGTAGTAGCATCTGATATAGCAAATGGTACATTTAAGAATCTTGCTAAAGTCTGAACCAGTAAGGTCTTACCAGAACCAGTTGGACCTACCAAAAGAATATTAGATTTTCCTAACTCAACGTCAGAATCAACACCTGAATGACGTAATCTCTGATAGTGATTGTATACAGCCACAGATAGAACTTTCTTTGCATCATCCTGACCAATTACATACTCATCAAGATGTTTTGCAATCTCATGTGGTGTTGGAACATTATTTAAATCAATACCGCAAGCAGAATGCTTGTCTTTATTATCAAGTCCCTTAGCGGCTAACATCTCATAGCATTGCTTGATACAATCAGAACAAATACAAATGCCGTCTCTTGCTCTAATTAATGTTCTTGTGTCTGAGGCTGCTTGACCGCAGAACAGACAAGTGCTTTTTTTCTGTTCTGACACGATTACTCACCCTTCTTTGAATTAAAATCGGCTATCTCAGCACGACTTGAAATAACTTTGTCGATTAGACCATACTCAAGAGCTTCCTGAGCTGTCATGAAATTATCACGCTCCGTATCGCGTGTGATATCCTCAATACTCTTGCCAGTGTGTTTTGCAAGAATACTGTTTAATGTATGCTTAATGCGCTGTGTCTCATGAGCATGGATCATAATATCAGTAGCTTGACCTTTGAATCCGCCTAAAGGCTGGTGAATCATAATTCTTGCATTAGGAAGAGCAAATCTCTTTCCTTTAGCGCCACCGGTTAATAAAAATGATCCCATTGAACAAGCCTGTCCCATACATAGGGTGCAGACATCAGGCTTTATATATTGCATGGTGTCGTAAATTGCAAGACCTGCAGTTACTACGCCACCTGGAGAATTGATATACAGATAGATATCCTTGTCAGGATCCTCTGATTCTAAGAAAAGGAGCTGTGCTACGATCAAATCTGACATATGATCTTCAACCTCACCTGTCAGAAAGATTACTCTGTCCTTTAACATTCTTGAGTAAATATCAAAAGATCTTTCTCCACGAGCTGTCTGCTCGATAACCATAGGCACTAATGTAGATGCCATTCTTTCTTGATCTTCTGAATTGAACATATGTAGCATAGCTCCTTAATTAGTATTTAAGTGTGTTATTAGCGATGGTTAACTAACTGATCGAAGGTCATTTCTTCTTCGCCATCAGCAGCCTTTTCCATTACCTTAGCAACAACTTCTGACTCTAAAGCTGCATTCTGAACAGCATCGAACTGAGTCTTATCCTTACGGATCTGCTCTTTTAATTCAGCAGGATCTTCGTAAGCACCAGCGATCTGCTCTAACTGAGCCTCAACAAACTCATCAGAAGGTTTTGCTAAACCTAAGCTCTCAACAATCTTACGAACGATAGCGCCTAAGCGAGCACTCTTAACAGCCTCATCATTGAACATATCATCTTTCTTCAATGAATCTGGTAACTTCTTCATGCCATATGCACGCATCTGCTGCTCGAAGTTCTTTGCTAAACGCTCTTTCTCAGCTTCAACATAAGCCTCAGGTACAGCGAACTCGCCATACTGAGCTACTAAAGCATCGAATAACTTACCACGAGTAATTGTGTACTGAGCACGGTTTAACTCACGCTCCATATTCTTGCGTAATTCTTTCTTGAAGGTATCTAAAGAGCCATCTTTTACGCCGAATACTTTAACGAAGTCTTCGTTAACTTCTGGTAAAGATAACTCTGAAACTGAGTTAACAACAATGTCAAACTCTGCATCCTTACCCTTTAAATTCTCTGCGTGGTAGTCCTCTGGGAACTTAACTTGAATTGTGAACTTGTCGCCTGCCTTGTGACCTTCGATCTGCTCTGTAAAACCAGGAATCATCTGAGTCTCACCAACAGTTAATGAGAAGTTTGAAGCCTTACCGCCCTCGAACTCAACACCATCGGTACGACCTGTAAAGTCGATTGATGCACGAGTGCCCTTAGAAACTACCGCACCATCCTTTACCTGCCACTTACCCTGCTGCTTACGTAAAGTCTCAATCATGTTGTCTACGTCAGCGTCTGTTACAGATGCCTTAATGCTCTTTAACTTTAAGTCTTCAAATGGCTTTAACTCTAACTCTGGGTTAACTTCAACAGTTGCCTCATAAACGAACTCTTCGTCGTTCTTGAAAGTAGCTTTCTTAACTTCAATCTTAGGATAGCCAACAACTTCTAGCTTTGACTCTTTAATAGCCTGACCTAAAGTCTCGTTTACTAATGAATCATAAGCATCTGAATAAATCTGACCGCCAAACTGCTGCTCTAAAACTTTAGTTGGAATGTGGCCCTTACGGAAACCATCGATTCTTGCATTTTTAGCGTACTTGCGGAAACTAGCGTCATATGCCTTTTTAACATCTTCTGCTGGCACAGTAACGGTTAGAAGGTGCTGAACGCCCTCTTTTTTCTCGGTTGAAACCTGCATCGTTTACCTCTATGTCTAGGTTGCAGTAATTAACAAACATCATTGACGCAGCGGAGTAATAAACTGTGCTGTACGTCTTTAAATATAAACTGGGATATTATACAAGCCTAACAGCATCTAATCAATGTACAAATTTTTCGCATTCTTTGAATTTGTACGTTCTGTCAGCTTTGTTTTAAATTGTTTTGCAACTCTTTTTATTTTTTTCATCTGCTTATTTGTCATTCTATCTTTGAATGAACTCTAATTGCATTGTTATCTGCCTTATGTTTATTACAATTGGTTGTTTACAAGCAAAATTGGTTGTATGCTTTTTTTTAGTTTTCAACCTTAACAACGCGATTAGATGATAATCTAAATTTATTCTACATTATGGAATATTAACAATAATTTTGAGAGTTCAAAAATGATAACATCACTTGGCATAATTGAAGGGTACTACGGCAGGATCTATACTGAAGCTGAACGCCAATCACTTATTTCCTTCATAAGTGACATAGGATACAGTTATTACATTTATGCTCCTAAAAATGACTGTTCTCTAAGACTTAAATGGGACGATAAATTTTCAAAAGAAAAAATTGATTTCTTAAAAAGATTGTCTTTGTACTGTAAAAATAACTCAATTGAGTTTGGTATTGGAATATCACCTTTAGCCATTACATCTGATCTGAAAAAATACTTACCTATTCTTTTGAATAAAGTTGATTTTTTTGTAAAAGAGCTAAAAACAAAAGTAATCGCTATTCTTTTTGATGATATTAAGCTTTATACAGACGATGAAGGAATTCATCAAAAAGAAATCATGAATAAAATAGCTTCATATCTTGCATCAAATTTTCCTAGTACAAACGTAAGACTTGCTTTTTGTCCTACTTACTACAGCTTTGATCCCATCCTAGATAAATGCTTTGGTAAAAGACCTTCGTCATACTTTCAAGAAATTACAAAAAATCTTAACAAAGATGTAGAAATATTTTGGACAGGTAATAAGGTTTTATCAAAAGAGATCACTGATAAAGATATCAATAGTATCAATTCTCTTTTAGGCAGAAAGGTAACAATTTGGGATAACTATCCAGTAAACGACGGCAAATTTATCTGCAAGCATATTTACACAAAAGAATTTAAAAACAGAATAGCGCTTGATGGTGTAGCCTTTTCACATGCTGTAAACCCCATGTTAGAAGCAGAGCTTACCAAAGTTGCTATTGCGACTCTTCCTTTGTGCTATAAAAACGAAAGTAACGAGAAAAAACAACAGCTAAGACATAGCTTATTAGACTCTATGTTTAATAACAAAGCAGATCTGCTCATAAAATATCTTGATGTCCTAAATGATGAAGGCATTGATGCATTCACGGATAAGATGAAAGAAGAGTTGAAAACTCTACTTTCAAACATTAACACCAAAGCAAAACATGAAATTTTAGACTTTCTATCAGGAGTCTATAAGTTCGATCCTGCGTGTCTCACTTCATAATTTCTGAAAATTGTACTCTCGTATTGATTTTTCTACTCTTTTTGGAGTTAAAATCAATACATTTCATGAAGGACTGAGTATGATCAAAGATGCTAGCTTTTATATAAAAAGAATTAAAGATCTTCCCTCTTCACTAGTTGAGGTCATACGAGAACTATATAAAGAAGTGTCCTCTCACCGATTTATCTGTTTATCTATGCAGGAGCTTTGTCAAAAGCTTGAACTAGATTACACAGAAAAAAGTTTTGAAGACAACTGTCAAAAGAACTATGTCTGCATCAATACTTATTTAGAGATGTTAGGCTTAAAACTTGTTCCTTGTTCAATTCCTGTTGATTTGTCTTTTTATGACAAAATTTTTATCACTCCTAAACCAAATCTTAATAATGATGAAGATTGTGCGGCTGTAAGGGCTCTTATCAAAGAAAAAAGAACTCCTACACAAAGTGATGCTGTTCATATAAGCAGAATGAACAACAAATTATCTAACTACAATGTCATGTTAAGAGTTTTTGAAGGTTTATTTGTGGTTAGCTCTTCAAAACTAGATCCGCACCAAAGACTTGCGATGAACAATGTTTTAAGTGAGCTTGAATTGCCAAAGGAAGGTTTAGGCTACTTAAGAGCTTGTTATACCTACGCTAGTGAATATAGAAACAGGCATTGTAACTATAAGAACAGTCAATACTGCTTTAAACCTTTAAATGACGAACAGCAAAAAAGAGTAAGCAGGTATTTAGCAGTTATTTCTGCATCAACCTCATACAGGGAACCTTTAAATAAAGATTATCCTTATTTATCTGATTTAGAGGATGAGTTAAAGAAAATTGCTCATACCCAACCTGCCAGAATTGCCAATAACGCTCACGTACTAGCTAAGGCTGATATTGAAGCTTTTACACTTGAAAACAGATTTTCAAATGTAAGGCAATCTTCTTATAACTTTCTGTTCACTTTTGTAAATGAAAAAAAAGAAACAGCTTCATCTGAAGATATTGTCTCAAAAATAGCAGATAATTCTCCTATTAAAGAGAATATGCTAGTACTAAAAATATATTCAGCTATTGGAAAGTATGTAACTCCTAATATCACAAAGCTAATTCCTAGCAAGGATGACATTTCTCTTCATTATTTTGATGATATAAAAGAAAAGAGTAATTCAAGAGTTTTGCCTTGCCTTTATATTACGGACAATAAGGAGCTGTGTTTAACATACCCATGCATGGTTTACAGAAATGACAAAGATCATGGCTTAAAAGCAGGAATGCTAGACAATGCCTTTGTAGCCTATCTTAATAATTCAACACTGTTACCAATTGGAGAAAGAGGAAATCTCGATTTAGTAACAGTTACATCAGCTAAAACCAATGATGCTATTCTCTTTTATACTTTCTTTTTAAGGCTGATCCTCAATAATATTTTTATATCATTTGACGAAAAAGAAAATGCTAAAGCTCTAGCTGAATTAGAAGAAGAATATAAAAACTCAGAAAAGAGGGAACTTCTCTTTGTAAGAGGACTTTATTTTGCCCTATTTGAATGCTGTAAAAATCAAATTACAATTGATGAGCTTACCTCAAAGGCTCTTTTTGAATTTCCTCCAATAAATTATTTAGCAGCTAATGTTTTATTAACAAATAACGACAAACTTTCAATCTCAGAACTTTATGAAAAAGCTCCTGTTATTTTTTACAACCTAGTTTTTATGGAGCTAAATGAGGATCAAAAGATTTCATCTTTGTTTAAGGGAATAAAGCCTAAGACCAAACATTTATCTTTATATATTCATAAGCTAATTCATAAAGAGTTCGATAGTAATAGCATAGATAGCTATATTTACATTGGTAAAAAGCCTTTCAAAAAAAATGAGAGTCAAAAACTCAACAATATGATGTTATTCGACAGCCCTGCACACGGTTTTTCAAGTAATATCTGCAAACCTTTGTGGGTTCTGTTAGGTCATCCTATTTTTTCTAATTTATTTATGCCTTTGTTCAGTAATGAAGCTGCAGCAAGGTTACTAAACAAAGAAGTTATCGCAGATCTTTCATCTCATTCTGAATTAAGAGATCTTATCTGTTCTAAAATCAATGTAATTAAGTTTTTAGGTAATCTTGAAAGTGGTAATCAAACAATACTAGCAAATTTAGTTTCAGGAAAATTGACAAAACTTGACGAACAGATTATCAAGAGACAATTAAAAGATTTTACTTTCACTAAATATGATCAACTTTGTGATATTTTCAAAATTGACTACTCATATACTGCAAATGAAACTATTGAAGAATGTTTACCTACTTTAGGGCTTATGGTTGTGCCTATTGATCGTGCTCTACCAAAGGTTGCAAGAAATAAGTTAAAGTACCATAAGATCATTTCTACTCACTTAGGCGAAAATTCAGTTGACCATGATTTTTTAAACAAGCTATGTGCAGCTCAAATGGCTTTTATTATTTTCTCCTTTATTGTTCCTGTAAGTGTCGCTGAGGTAAAACTCTCAAGATATATGGAACTTACAGCAGACCAAAATGTATTTGCAATAAACTTCTTTAACACCTTAAGAGATCTCATGAAAGGATGTAAACCTTTTGATGAAAAGTTCTATAGAACCTTATATGCTGAACAAAAGAATAATAAAAACTTTAGATTAAGCTTAAATTATTTAAAGAAATTAGCTACAGAAGAAGTAAGCACATCTCCTCTTAAAAATTATCTAGAAAACAAATTTAATGAAGTGTTTAGTTATCTATCTTCAAGACCTGCCTCAGTAATCGATAATAGTAAAGAGGATACAGTTCAAAGTAAGACGAAACAGTCTTTATCTAAACAAGAAGAGAACGTATCTTCAAGTTTTGAAAAATCTTCACTTGTTAAGACCTCAGATCATAGTTTCTTTAAGACAACAAGCTTTAATTTAAAAAAGCTCGATACTTCTCTTATTGAATCAAAATTAAAAGAAAGCTCCCAAATTCAGGATGTAATCAGCAAAATTAGAAATGATTATAATGGTGTAGACGAGGATGTTGTTAACACATCATTAGATGATAAAGCTGATACTAGCTCAGTAACTGAGAGTGTTGCTAATGCGAACAGCACTGAAAAGAACGAAATCAATGCAACTCAAAATTTATCTGCTGATGCAAGCAATAATGAAGATAAATATACTTATCCTTCAGAGAATTGTAAAAAACTAGTTGGTGCTATAAAGGCTCAAAACTGTGAAGTTATCGATCTTAACGAATTTACAGGAATTTGCATGAGCCTAAAATTTATGTCAAGAGATGCTGCCATTGAGGAAATCAACGACTGGGCTTATGAGAACTTTGACGATCCTTTATTTGATGTAGCTCCTGAAGAAAATTGTGTATACATTACAACAGATATATTAGACAAGCTGTAAAAGCATTGTAGAAAAGAAAAAAGGAATAGTTTTTTCTAAGTGGTGCCGACAGCACCACTTTTGTTTAAGATTTACCAAATCTATATCTGTAGAAAAATAGGGGAGGAACTGCAATACCTAAACTAATTGCAAGCATAATACCAAAACATCTCATACCATGATGCATGATAAGGTAAGCTTCTTGCACAAGTTCTGTCTGTGCATCTTCAATAATTCTTGCCATAGCAATCAGACACTGATAAGCATCCATACCAGGGATAAGAGAAATAATTGAAGCTACTGTGAAGATAACTCTTGTTACTTTAAGTTTTGGAGCGATGTAAATAAACAGCAGAGATGTAACAGAACAGGCAATGAAAGTTGATACAACAACTTCAAGACCACAACCTAAGAATAAAAATGTTCTTAAGCAACGGGTCACAGCTCCACCTAAAGCCACAAAACCTAAATACTTAACAGGAACTTGGAACAGCATTGCGAAGGCTACAGCAATAAATGATGCACAGCCAGTTTCCATAGTCCATCTTATTAAGAATTCAGTTGTAAAATTTAAATCTAACATTGAAACAAACTCCAACTAAATCCACATTAGATATAAGGCACCTAATAGTCCAGAAGCTGCACATGCTGTCAGGATGATTGAATAAACAAGTCTCATCACACCAATTTCCAAGTATCCTTTGAAGATATCCAAGAAACCATTCATGTAAGGGAAGCCAGGAACTAAAAGTAGAGTGGTAGCCATGATTGCTAATCGAGTTTCTTCGGCTGACGCATTTAGGACATATGTACACATAATATAGGTTGTGGCACAACCTAAGAAGGCACAAGCCATAAACACAAAAGTCTCGAAAAAGCCTTTTTTCAATAGCCAGAACTTAAAGAACATCAGCATAAAGCCACCAATTAAAGCAGCTAGACAAACTGTAGCATTACCACCGTTACAATAAGCGAAAGCTGCTGCTGCAACAGCTTCAATTGGAATTAACAAGTTCTTGTTATAGTGTGCAGGTCTTACAGCTCTGATCTTGTGATAAATAAGATCAAGATCAGTTATTTCTCCGCTAATTACATCATTAGCAATGAAATTTAACCTTGTAACACTGTTCATGTTAATGCCTAGACTTTTAATCTTAGCAATTCTTTCTGCGTAATGGCTATTGCCATCACAACATCTTACTAAAAAGAATGAACGAGTTAAGGTAAATTCAGGATTGATAACATGCATTGCTTTTGCCATATCATGACAGCAACGCATAATAAGGCGAGTTTCTGCACCAGCTAAAGCCATACGCCATCCAAAAGTGCACAGAATTTTTGTTTTTTTATTAAGATCCGAACTAGTATCTAAATCTATATGAGGCATTTTGGGTTAAACTCAAATTAGTTGTAAACACACTCTAGTTTCTGCTCTTTGTTGGCACTGTGAACTCTTGCGTGTGACCACTCATGCTCTTCGATCTTGCCATCTGCATTCTTAATGTAAATGTTCATTGGGCAGTGCTCTGGCTTTTCAGCAAGCTCAACACCTTCATCGTCCCAAGAAGCTTCCATTACAGCATTTGCTGAAAATGGAACTGTTACAAATAAAAAAGCGCAAACAGACAATAATTTAATCTTCATATTGTTCTCCACGTCGTAAGTTAAGAATTTGAGTTGGCAGTTATAAAATTTCTGAACTGTCAGGCCGTCGGATAATATACTCTCATTTTTGTGATATGACACACAATAATTGTACTTTTTTGAACTTTTTTGGAGCAAAAAAGCATGCCATTGAAAATTCAGTAATATTTGTTTAATAATTTAAACAGAATTCTGTGTGATATTCCTAATTTTAGATCTCTGATAAGCAGGAATTATTATTACGGATATGATAAAATCAAAATGAAATAAGGCCTAACAGTCGTTAGGCTTTGTTTTTTATTTCTTTTTAATTCCAATGGTATTTATTAAATGTCATCTCTTGCCCTGTTAGTTATTTATATATCAGTCGGCGCTGTACTTGGTATTGCCTTAGGTCAATTAAAGTACAAAGGTGTCGGTCTGGGAATTGGCGGTGTGCTGTTCTCAGGTATTTTAGTCGGACACATTGCAAACCATTATTTTGGTTTTGAGTTACACGTACCAGGCGGTGTAACTGCAGAAGCTAGCATTCTGCACTTCTTACAAGAGTTCGGCTTAATGCTGTTCGTTTACGCAATTGGTATTCAGGTAGGTCCAAGTTTCTTTGCAGCTTTACGTGGTAATGGCTTGAAGCTTATTTCTTTAGCAGTATCTATTATTGTTTTAGGTTGCTGTATTGCTTTAGCATTATTCTATTGTGGTATCGTAACACCAGATGCAATGGTTGGTATGTACTCAGGAGCTATCACAAACACTCCTGCATTAAGCGCTGCAAGCCTTATGGTTACTGATATTGGTACAGCATTGCAAGGTTTAGGTAAAGACCCTATCGCCTTAGGTTTAGACGTAACTAAAGTTCCAAAAGCTTACGCTGTTGCTTATCCTTTCGGAGTTTGCTCAATTCTGATTACAATGATCTTAATTCGTTCTTTATTTAAGGTAAGTGTTGACGGCGAAGGTCAGGCTTATCATGATAGCAAGAACGCAGGTCGTGATGCCCCAATCGTATCAAACGTACAGGTTGAAAACTCAGAGTACATTGGAAAGACCATTAACGACATTCCTTGTGTAAAAGAAGGTACAGTTATCTGCTCTCGTATTAAGAGAAATGGTGTGTTGTCTGTTCCTTCAAAAGATTTAGTTCTTCAAAAAGGCGATCTTTTACACTTAGTTGGTGGTTCAAAGTTTGTATCAAAAGCATCAATTGCTTTAGGTACTGAAACAAAAGACGTTTTAACCACACACGGTTCTACAATTTCAGTTCGTCACTTAATCATTACCAATAACAATGTAATGGGACGCACCTTATCAGATTTAGATCTTGAAGGACACTATAACTTAGTAGTTTCTCGTGTTTTCCGTTCTGGCGTTCAGTTTATGCCAACCCCAGACTTAAAGTTAGCTTTAGGTGATGAATTAAACGTTGTAGGTACTGTTGATAACATTAAAAAGGCAGGTAAAGTTGTTGGTAACTCATCTGCTACCATGAATCACGTACCAATGATGCCTATTTTCATTGGTCTGTTTGTTGGTATGTTATTAGGTTCTATTCCTATTCCAATTCCTGGTGTTCCTTCTCCAATGAAGTTGGGTGTTATCGGTGGTACTCTGATTGCAGCAATTTTACTTGCAAGATTCGGTGATACATGGACAGGGAACAAGATGCATTGGAGACTTCCAACTGCTGCTTTATCAGCATTTAAAGAAATCGGTATTACCCTGTTCTTAACTATTGTTGGTATTAACGCAGGTGCTAACGGTTTCTGGGAAGAATTAACTCAAGGCTTAGGTTTACATTGGATGGCTTGGGCAACCTTAATCTCAATTATTCCATTACTGATTGTAGGTTTTGTTGGCTACAAGTTATTCAAGGTAAATTACCTAGTATTGTCTGGTGTTCTAGCTGGTTCTTATACTGATCCTCCAGCACTAGCATACGCAAACAACATGTACAAAGATGCTGAAGCTTCATCAATTGGTTACGCTACAGTTTATCCTTTTGTAATGTTCCTACGTATTCTGTCTCCACAGATCATGTTAATTATTGTTTCATCAGCTTTCTAATAATAGATGACATTCAATAACATTAGTGAAATCCGCCCGCACCGAGTAAATGCGGGCGGCATTTTTATAGCCTTACTAAAAGGTGCATTGCAGCCTTTATCTTGCGTTGTGACTGTACCTTTAACTTTACTCTTTCCTTCATTAACAACTTTCTTCTTGTACCATGTTTTCTCAAAACAAAATGACAAGATTTTATTCTTCAAAAAAGGTCTTAAATTTGATTTTAAGGCAATGCTAGGTACAGAAATTCTTTATCTATTAGGTCTAACAGCCCTTTTCCAATATTTCTGTTACAAAGCAAGTGAATTCATTGAAGTATATAAGTACAAAGCTGTTAGAAATCCAACATTGCAGATAGCTACACCAGAGCAGTTAGAATATTCTCACGCTCTTACAACGCTTATAAGCACAATTGCTGTAACAATTATTATTTTTCAAATCATAATTATGACTTACAGCTTTATTAAGGCCTATGACGTAGACAGGAGAGTCTCAACAGAACATCCTCTGAAGATAGTTTTTAGCACTATTTTCAGAAATCTGCCTGTGTATATTCTGTTTACCGTAGCTCTCATTTATGTCTTCGCAATCATTGAGACCTACTTTGCAAAATATAAATTACTGCATATTGAAGGTTATATTCTTGGTAAAGATAATTTTGATCCAGCTATAACTTTTATGATCATAAGAATTTTTGTTTTGCATATTTCAATATATGCACTAAATTTATTTACATTTTGTGCTCTAAACATAAGAGAAAAACTTAAGTTTAAGAATTAAAAAATACTTTTTATATTCTAAAAACTGTTTTGTATCAATAATCGCACAATGTAAAAAATTTTCTTTTAATGTCAGCTGATAAAGAATATAATTCACTGACATTTTACTTTGACTATTTTTTAGACAATTAGTCTGTATCACTGCTTATCATATTCACAGCTAAATGATGACTGCCAATGTGATAAACGCTACTTTAAAAACTGAGGTTATATGAGCACATCAATCAGTTATGCCAAGGCAGGCGTGCTTAACTTTTTAGGCAGCGCTCCAGCTTGGTATAAAAATGTAATTATTGCTTTCTTAATCATAAACCCAATCGTTGCACAATACTCACTGTTTGTAGCAGGTTGGTTATTGGTTATTGAATTCATTTTCACTCTTGCTATGGCTCTTGACTGCTACCCTCTTGAGGCTGGTGGTCTTTTAGTAATTGAAGCTTGCTTTATCGGCATGTGCGATATGCACCAGGTTACAAAAGAGATTGAATCCAATCTTGAAGTAATCATGCTACTGATGTTCATGGTTGCAGGTATTCACTTCGTTCGTGATTTCTTGCTGTTCTTCTTTACTAAGCTATTGGTAAAAGTAAGATCAAGTGTGCTTTTAGCTTTAATGTTCTGTTTCATGTCAGCTATTTTGTCAGCTTTCGTTGATGCCTTAACAGTTCTTGCAATCATTATTTCTACTTGCGTTGGTTTATATCAGCTGTACATGTCAATCATCACAGATAACAATGCAATGTCTATGCTCGCTAATAACGACAGCATCGTACCTGAAGAGCACAAAAAGAGCTTAGATGAGTTCAGAGCTTTCTTACGTAGCATTTTGATGCATTCAGCTGTAGGTACTACCTTAGGTGGCGTATGTACAATTGTTGGTGAGCCTCAGAACTTAATCATCGGCGATGTTTGCGGATGGAAATTTATCGATTATGCATTACGCATGGCCCCAATCTCAGTTCCTGTTTTAGTTTGTGGTTTAATTACATGCTTTATCGTTGAGCACTTCAAACTCTTTGGTTATGGTCATAAGATGCCTCAGGCTGTTTATGACATCATGGTAAAGAAGGATGAAGAGCAGACTAAGTCATTAACCAAGCGCGATAAGTTAAATCTTATTGTTCAGTTTTGCTGTGTAATCTGGTTAGTTGTAGCTTTAGGTTTCCACTTAGCATCTGTAGGTGTTATCGGTCTATCTGTTATCATTTTAGCAACAGCTCTTTGCGGTATTACTTCAGAAGGTCCTGTTGGTAAAGCTTTCACTGAATCAATGCCTTTCTGCGCTTTATTATGCGTTTTCTTTACTGTCGTAACAGTAATTTCAACACAGAAACTGTTTGATCCAATTATTGCATGGGTATTCTCCACTCCTAAAGAGTTACACTTACCTATCTTCTATATGGCAAACGGTATCATTTCATCAGTATCTGATAACGTATTCGTAGCCACCATTTATATTGAACAGGTTCGTGATTCTTTATTAAATGGTGTAATTACACCTGAACAATTTGACGAGTTAGCAATTGCAATCAACGCTGGTACAAACTTACCTTCAGTTGCAACTCCTAACGGTCAGGCTGCATTCTTATTCTTATTGACTTCACCTATTGCAGCTTTAATCAGATTACCTTACTTTAAGATGATGTACATGGCATTACCATATACTATCGTGTTAACTGTTGTTGGTCTTCTTGCAACCTGGTTCTTGATGCCAGAACTAACCGGTTGGTTAATTCGTGAAGGTTGGGTTCACGGTGCTTCAATTGAGTTAATTCAAGGTCAGATGAAGTAATCTGCCTTTAAATTTATTAACTTGGCTCTGCATTTGCAGAGCCTTTTTTATTTAAAAGATAAAAATTGCACAATAATGAGCCTTAACTCTAATAATATTGCTATACAAAATGATATTATTAGCGCCGTTAACCTTACAGAATAATAAATAAATTGGAGTCTACCTTGTTACAACTATTTAAAAGTATTTGCGCATCAAGATTCTGCTGGTTTTTGCTTTTCCTATCAGGAATTGCGCTAGAGGCTTGCGGTCTTTATTTTCAGTACGAATTGCATTTAAATCCATGTGTTAATTGCGTTTACGAGAGAGCTTATTTCTTAGGTTTTGTTGTGGCAGGTTTCATAGGCGCAATGGCTGCAAATTATGTTATTGTAAGATTCTTATGTGTTGCTGGATTCTTAGCAAGTGCTATTGGTGGACTTTTAGTAACATGGGAACACTACAGAGCCTACACTAGTACTTCTTTATTTGGTAATACCTGTAAGCTAGAAGCTCAATTTCCTGACTTTTTACCTCTAGACACCATTGCTCCTTGGATGTTTAAACCATTAGGTTTATGTTCTGATAAGCTTGATTGGGAGCTTTTAGGACAGAGCATGCCATTTTGGATCTTAATCGCATTTGCAAGTGCTACTGTTATTGCCATCCTAATGTTAATCAGTTTCTTTGTAAAAAAGAAAACAAGTAATTTTGATAGATTGTATAAGTAACGTTTTTAAAAGATCCTTTCGAGGATCTTTTTCATTTCCACATCTTATCTCCTCTCCATCAATAAATATTTTAATCTGCATATCCTTAACAAACATTATGCTATTTGCGTAACTAATTTTTAAGAATATTTAAACCAAGCAAAATTTTAAGATCTATAATAATAGTAATTATTACTATTATCATGATCTTTAATGAGTTTAACTCTAGCATTAGATGATATTTCAATAGACGTAGATATACTTTTTCATACCCTTGATTGTGGTATAACTGCATTTAGAATTTATGAGCAAAAAGTAATACTACGAATCATATCGTGGTTGAGCAATTTAACAGTGAATGTGAAAGAATTGTTGGTATTAACTTAGACAGCTTTACAAAAGCTGTTACTGATTTTGAAGATCTTGTAACTCCACAGTACAAAGCTGTATTAAAGAATATTTACTCACAGTTATCTAAAACAAAAGATGAGATTCAGTTTGAGCTTGAAATCGTTAATTTTATGCATAAAACAATCTTTCTTATGTCAAATGCTATTGCGCTTTATAAAGGCGATGATGACAGAGGTCATTACATAAGTGTCCAATCAGCATTCATGGATATTACTAAGTTAAAACACAAGAAAGAACTCATTAGTAATATTATCAGACATGCTCCTCTCACGGACGTACTAAACAGATCAGCTTATGAGTACGACATGGATCTGATTAAAAGCGATTTTTCTAGCTATCATCTTCGTCCTCATGGAGGTAAATTCATCTCCTTTGTTGTTATTGATATCAATGGATTAAAATTTATCAATGATGCTCTAGGACTCAGTACTGGTGATGAAAGTATAAAAGCGGTTGCAAATATTGTTCAAACAAGTCTAAAGAAGATCGGTGTTATATACAGAACCGGCGGCGATGTGTTTTACGTCATATTAAAACACATGACAAATATGAAGTAAGAACGTGTTTAACTAGACTTCATGCTTTTACTGATAAGTATAGTAGATATTTAATTAAACATATGTCATTATCATTAGTCTCTAAGACCTTTAGCATAGACGAAAGTGACATAGATATTAAGAAATTCATCCAAATTGCAGAACAAAGAATGTATGAAGCAAAACGCTTTAAGACAAGCTAAATCACCTGTCAATTCTCATTCTTCATACAAGCTTGAGTAAATTTCAACACAAGCTTACAAAATCTCATTTCTATAAATCATCACATAAGTGCAAAAGTCGCCCTACATAAACTAATTATGCTATATAACAGTGCATTTTGTATTTAAAATAGTGAGAATTGATTGCTAATGATATTATCAACTAATAAGGTCAGTGAAATTGTTATTTTAGACGCATTCTTTATGAACTGACCGCTAATTTTATAAAAGGTAAAAGTACTTACTATGATTAAACTAGACCACATAAATAAATTCTACGGTGACTTGCACGTACTCAAAGATGTAAGTCTAGAAGTTGCCGAAGGTGAGAAACTAGTTATTATTGGACCATCAGGCTCAGGAAAATCTACTACAGTTCGTTGTATGAACTTTCTGGAAACACCAACATCAGGTCATGTTTACATTGATGGAAAAGAGCTAACACAAAAAAACAAAACTAAACTTATTCGTGAATACATGTCTATGGTATTCCAACAGTTCAACCTTTACCCTCATCTAGATGTTTTGCACAATTTAACTCTAGCACCAATCAAGATCTTTCATAAGAGCAAGGAAGAAGCTGAAAAGTTAGCAATGCACTATCTTGAGGTTGTAGGTTTAAAAGATAAAGCTCATGTTTATCCAACTACTCTATCAGGTGGTCAGCAGCAAAGAATTGCGATTGCAAGAGCATTATGTGCCCAAACAAAGATCATTCTGTTCGATGAGCCAACATCTGCACTAGATCCTGAAACCATTCAGGAAGTTCTAGATGTTATGATAAAGCTTGCTAAAGAATCAAATATCACCATGGTTGTAGTTACTCATGAGATGGGATTTGCCCGTCAGGTTGCTGACCGTGTGGTATTCATGGCAGACGGAACTATTCTTGAAGAAGGTACACCTGAACACTTCTTTACAGATCCTAAGAATGAACGAGTAAAACAGTTCTTAGGCAAGATATTAAAACACTAATTTCATTACGATTATGCTTTAAGGAGCTCTTATGAAATCATTAAAAAATTTACTTTCTTTAGGCGTTGCGGCTGCCTTAGGTATTGCTACATTTGCTTCAACTGCTTCAGCAGAAGCACCATCTGACGTAAAAGAAATCAAAGCTATTCAGGACAGAGGCGTTCTACGTGTCGGTGTTAAGAACGATGTTGTAGGTTTCTCTGTAAAAGATCCTTTATCAGGCGAGTACACCGGTTTTGAAGATACCTTAGCAACTTTAATTGCTAAAGAAATTGGTGAAGATGTTGAAGTTGAGTTTACAGCAGTTACAGCAGCTACCAGATCAGAGTTAATTGATTCAGGTGATCTAGACTGCGTATTAGCAACCTTCACCATTACACCAGAGCGTAAAAAGAACTGGGATTTCTCAACACCATACTATCAGGATGCTGTATCTGTACTAGTTGAGAATAAGAGTGAAATCCACCACTTAAAGGACTTACTTGGTAAGACTGTGGGTGTTTCATCAGGTTCAACCTCAGCAAAAGCTTTAGTTCAGGCTATGATCGATAACAAGATCCTAGATGGCAAGAACTTTAATGCTGATAAGTTCGATCCTGCGACATGGACAGAAGGTGTTAAGTTCCACCAGTTTGATAACTATCCTGCAATCTCAACAGCATTAGCAGCAAACGAAGTTCAGGCATTCTGCGTTGATAAGTCAATTCTGAACATTTACAAGACTCCAAGCCGTGGTTTCATTGATGAGAAGTTCGCTCCACAAGAGTACGGCGTTGTAACTAAGAAAGGTTCAGGCTTATCTGCTTTCATCGATGGCTTAATCAAGAAATGGTTGGCTGATGGCACCATTGAGAAACTAATCAAAGAGAACAATCTATAATTTTCAATTTTAGATTTGTTTAACTTGATAAGTTAAATAAGTTAACTTCAAATAAAAAGTTAGTAGGTTGCCCCTTTTTAGGGGCAACCATGTTTAAAAAGGATAAGTCAATGGGCAACTTATTTTCTTTAGATGCTTGGATGATGGTTTGGCACTTTAAAGAAACTTTTATTTTAGGTTTTTTAACCACAATAGGAGTTTCTATGTCAGCCTTGCTTATATCTTTATGTCTAGGCATTATCTTTGGACTGATGGCTACATCTGGAAAAAATGCTCTTGCTGCCATTGCTCGTGTTTATGTTGAGTTTGTTCAAAATACCCCTCTATTGCTTCAGATCTGTTTTTTATACTATGCTTTGTCATTCTCAGGACACAGTATCGGAATTTTGATGTCAGGTATTATCTCTATTGGTATTTACCATGGAGCTTACATGGCAGAGGTTATCAGAGCAGGCATTCAGTCAATTAACAAAGGTCAGTTTGAAGCAGCCTATACTCAAGGTTTTAATTACTTTGGTACCATGTACTACATCATTTTGCCTCAGAGTATTAAGATCATCCTGCCTCCAATGGTAAATCAGGTTGTAAACCTAATTAAAAAAACCTCCTGCTTATACATTATTGGTGGTTCTGATTTAATTTCTCTGACCTATAGTTTTGTAACAGGTGCAAGCACCGGTGGTGCATATGGACCTGCATATTTAGTATGTGGTGTTCTGTTCTTTATCTTCTGTTACCCTCTGTCAAAGATGGCTTCAAGTTGGGAAAATAACTTAAAGAAGCGTGACAGAATGACACCAAGTGCCAAATAGGAGATACCATGGAAACTTCACTATTACAAGAATGGATGGCAAGCTTTCATATTCTAAGCATTAATGCCATTATTATTTATATTCTAAAAGGTACCCTGTTTACAGTTATTATTTCTGCTATTGCTGTATTCTTGGGTGTTATCTTCGGTTCTATCTTAGCTTTAGTAAGAAACTACTGTAATGCTCCTAAGTACAGAGTATTCAAATACCTTGCTATTACCTACATTGAAATCTTCCGTAACACTCCTTTACTGTTATGGATTTTCATTTGTGTAGTTTTCTGCCCTGTTCCTTCAATTTTTGCGCATAAGCTTTTCGGACTAACAACTGTCGAAACAAAATTATTGTTTAAAGCCTCAATTGCTCTAATCTTATTTACTTCATCAGTTATTGCTGAAATTATACGAGGTGGTTTGAACTCAATACCTCAAGGTCAGTTTGAAGCTGGTTACTCACAAGGCTTTAATGTGGTTCAGGTTATGATTTACATTATTCTGCCACAAGCAATCCGTAATGTAGTTCCTACTCTGTTAAGTCAGATCATCACTACGATCAAAGATTCATCATACCTTGCTAACGTAGCAACAGTTGAACTTATGTCACGTGTAAGACAGATTTTAAGTTCTGCAAATATGTATAATGGCATTGGTAATATCAACGTTTCAGATGTATTTGTTCTTTATGGTTGTGCTGCTGTAATCTACTTTATTATTAACTTCAGCCTATCATTATTTGTACGCCACCTGAACGCAAAAAAGAGCAAGATCAAAATTACAGCTGTAAAAGCTTAATGAGGTAAGCTATGTCACATTATGTTGTAACCATCTCAAGACAGTTTGCTGCAATGGGCAGAACCATTGGTCTAAAAATGGCATCTAACTTAGGTATTGAGTTGCTTGATAGAGATATTGTAAAAGAAGCTGCAAAACGACTAGGTCTCCAGAAAGGTGAAGTTAGCCACTATGATGAGAATCCAGGTCGTCAGAGCTTTTTCTTAAGAAAGACTTACCTTTTTGATTTCTCTGTTTATAGTATCCACAATAATGTTTTTGAAGTTCAAAAGAACATTATTCAGGATTATGCAGACAAAGAGTCTTGCATCATCGTAGGACGCTGTGCTGACAGTATTTTGAGAGACAGAAAAAACATTTTAAATATCTGCATCTATGCTCCACTAGAAGCACGTTTACAAAACTGTGTTAAAGAACTTGGAATGGATGAGGATAAAGCTTTAGAGCAAATCAAAACTGTTGATGAGGCTCGTGCAGCTTACAGAAGAAAGCATTGTCCTGAGTGCACTAGTGAGTTTGACGATAGACATCTGATGATTGACTCTAGTCGCTTTGGTATCGAAAATACATCTGAAATATTAACCGATATCGTTAAAAACACAGTCGCTAAAGATTAACGGTTAAAATTAATTCATCATCCAAGATTTGATCCTCCTCTACATACTTTTGTATTGGAGGAATTTTTCTCTTAATCTTCTTCAAAAATTATTTCAAGACATCTTCATTTTTATACCAAAACCACCAATATTTGTATCTGTAAACTAGATTTTGCCCACTTTTAGATCCTTTTTGCTTTCTGTTTGTTTTATTAGCACTTGTGATACACTAAACGGTGTCAAGAGTGTTAATTCACTCTTTTTGTTTTAACTTAATATTTTTACTAATTAAAAAAGAGTTTACTATGAGTATTTGCAAAGCATGTTGCGAAAATCAAGGCAGCGAAAAGAAGCGCCTGCGTATTGCAATTCAGAAATCCGGCCGTCTAACTGACGAAACAGAAAAATTATTTAAGAGCAGTGGTATTAAGATCTCTGCTAGCCGTGATCATCTACTTGCACATGCTGAAAACCTGCCTATCGACATTTTGCGAGTACGTGACGATGATATTCCAGGTCTTGTAATGGATCATGTTGTTGACTGGGGTATCGTAGGTCAGAATGTTCTAGAAGAGACCACTATGCAACGTGAAGTTGACGGTCTATATACAGGCTTTAACGAAGTCATGAAATTAAACTTCGGTGATTGCCGTCTTTCTGTTGCAGTTCCAACCGAACACAACTGGACTGGTCTTAAAGATCTAGAAGGTTGCAAGATTGCAACAACATACCCATTCTTATTACGTCGTGCCATGAAGAATGCAGGTGTTAACTACAAGTCTGTTCTTTTAACAGGTTCTGTTGAAGTTGCTCCTCGTGCAGGTCTTGCAGATGCCATCTGCGATCTTGTATGCACTGGTGCTACTTTACAGTCTAATGGTTTAAAAGAAGTTGAGACCATTTACACTTCAAAAGCCGTTTTAATTGGTCGTGACCAGCCTTTATATCCAGAAAAGCAGGCAATAGCAGATCTTTTAATTCAAAGATTTAAGGGGGTAATGTCTGCTGTCGAGAGTAAGTACATTATGATGAATGCTCCTCGCAACAAGTTAGAGGCAATAAGAGCAATTCTTCCTGGTGCTGAAAATCCATCAATTATTGAGTTAGAAGGAAGTCCTGATCATGTAGCTTTACATGTTGTTTCACGTGAAAAGTTATTCTGGGAAACCTTAGAGCAGTTAAAGGAGTTAGGTGCAACTTCAATTCTAGTCGTACCTATCGAGAAGATGCTCGACTAACACTAACTTAATTAGTTCAAGGGCATTGAATCTTTAATTTGATTTGTGCCCTGTTAAAGGATATAAGATGGAAGTTAAAATTTGGAAAGAGCTTAGCGATGCTCAAAAAGAAGAAGCATTAACACGTCCGGCACAAACCACATCTGGTAAAGTGCAGGAGATTGTAGAAAACATCATCTCACGTATCCGTAAAGAGGGCGATAGCGCCCTTTTTGAGTTTTCAAAGACTCTGGATAAATACGAAGGTGATAACCTCGAATTAAGCGAAAATGAAATTTCTGATGCTTGTTCTAAAGTATCTAAAGATTTAAAGGATGCAATTGATACAGCTTACGAGAACATCAAAAAATTCCACGCAGCACAGACTCCTCACACAGTAAAACTAGAAACCTATCCAGGTATTGTTTGCGAAACTCACACACATCCTATTGATTCTGTAGGTCTTTATGTTCCAGGTGGTTCAGCTCCATTAGTATCAACTGCTTTAATGCTAGCCGTTCCTGCTGCTATTGCTGGTTGTCCTGAAGTTATTTTATGCTCACCTCCTCCAATTTCTGATGCCATTATTTATGCAGCAACCAAAGCTGGTGTAAAGCGCATCTTTAATTTAGGTGGAGCTCAGGCAATTGCTGCTATGGCTTATGGTACACAGACTGTACCTAAAGTATTGAAGATCTTTGGACCTGGTAATCAGTTTGTAACTATGGCAAAGCGCTTGGTATCAAACGATCCTCATGGTGCTGCTATTGATATGCCAGCAGGTCCATCTGAGGTTTTAGTAATTGCTGATGACAAGGCAAATTCTTCATTTGTAGCTGCAGACTTACTTTCACAGGCTGAGCACGGCCCAGACTCACAAGTAATTTTGGTTACTCAGTCAGAGCAATTTGCTAAAAAAGCTATGACAGAAGTTGAAAAGCAATTAGCAGTACTTCCTAGAAAAGAGATTGCTACAAAAGCTTTATCAAAGAGTACCGCAATTGTCGTAAACAACTTAGATGAAGCATGCGCAGTATCTAACAGATATGCTCCTGAGCACTTAATTTTACAGGTTGAAGAGCCTGAATCATTGTTAAGTAAATTACGTAACGTAGGTTCAATCTTTGTAGGTGCATATACCCCTGAATCTTTAGGTGATTATGCATCAGGTACAAACCATACCTTACCAACTTATGGTTATGCTAAAACTTGCTGTGCACTAGGTACAGACGATTACCGCAGACGTTATACCGTTCAAAAGGCAACCCATGACGGATTAAAAGCAATTGCTTCTACCGTAACCACTATGGCCGACGCTGAAGGTCTTGGTGCTCACAAGAATGCTGTGGTTGTAAGAGTAAATAGTCTTTAATAGGAGTTATCCATGAATTACGAAAAGTTAATCACCAAACACGTACAAAAGCTTGTTCCATACCAGTCTGCTCGTCGTATTGGTGGTCATGGTCATAACTTTTTAAATGCTAATGAATCTCCTAAGAGTGAAGGTTATTTCTTAAATTCTTCAAGCTTAAACCGCTATCCTGAGTGTCAGCCTGAGGAACTAGTTGAACGCTATGCTGATTATGCTGGTGTTCATAAGACACAGGTAATCGCAACTCGTGGTTCTGATGAAGCTATCGGTCTTATTGTTAGAACTTTCTGTGAGCCAGGTGTTGAAGGTATTTTAATTGCGCCTCCTACCTATGGTATGTATGAGGTTGCAGCAAACACTAATGATGCTTTAGTTGCTGTAGCTGAACGTAATGATGATTTTTCATTAGATGCTCAGCACTTAATCGATGGTGTAAAGAAAGCTTCATTTACTGTTAAAGCAGTCTTTATTGACAGCCCTGCTAATCCTTTAGGTATTGTATTCCCTAAAGATGAGTTGATTAAATTGTTAAAAGCATTACCTGACACTTTAATAGTATTAGATGAGGCTTATATCGAATTTGCTAATAAAGAAGACGATTTAACATATTTAGTTAACGAGTATGAGAATTTAATCGTAACTAGAACTCTTTCAAAAGCATTTGCACTTGCCGGTATCCGTTGTGGTTTTGCTATTGCCAACGAGAATCTCATCAAAGCTATGCTTAAAGTTATCGATCCTTACCCTATCTGCGATCCTGTAGCTCAGATTGCTGTACAGGCTTTATCAGATCATGGTGTTGAGATGACTAAAGAGCGTGCTTTAAAGTGCAATGAAAGAAGAGAAAAGTTAGAAGCTGATCTTAAAGCTCTACCTTTTGTTAGAAAGATTTTTGTTTCTTTTGGTAACTTCTTACTAGTTGAGTTTACAGACGGTCCTGCTGTATTTAATGCTATGGCTCAAAAAGGTGTTATCTTACGTTCATTTGAGACCAAGAAAGGACTTAAAAACTGCGTTCGTATTTCTATTGGTTCTGAGGCTGAGTTAGAAGAACTCATGCGCTATTTAAAGGCACTGGAGATTTAATTTGAAAAAGTACCTTTTTATTGATCGTGACGGAACTTTAGTTACAGAGCCTGAAGATTATCAGGTTGATGCTTTATCTAAAGTAAAGTTTGAGAAAAATGTAATTCCAGCTCTTTTAAAGCTAAAAGAACACGGTTTTACATTTGTAATGGTATCTAATCAAGATGGTTTAGGAACTGACTCATTTCCGTTAAATACCTTTACTCCTGCTCATGAGCTTATCTTAAATACTCTAGAGAGCCAAGGCATAGACTTCGAGCAAGTTTTAATCTGCCCACATAAACCAGAAGATAACTGTTCATGCAGAAAGCCTGAATTAGGACTTGTAATGTCTTACCTAAAAGATACTTCATGGGATAGAGAAAACTCTTATTTCATCGGTGACAGAGAAACCGATGTAAAGATGGGTAAAAACATGGGAATTACTCCTATCCAATACAATCCTAAGACTATGTCATGGGATAAGATAGCAGATTCTCTTACCATCCTACACCGTATTGCTACAGTAGAAAGAAATACTCGTGAGACTCAGATTTCAATCACTGTTGATCTTGATCATGCTGGTAATTCAAGTTTTGATACAGGCATAGGTTTCTTTGATCATATGCTTGATCAGATTGCAACTCATGGTGGTTTTTCTATCAATGCTAAGGTAAAAGGAGATCTCTATGTTGATGATCACCATACTATTGAAGACACGGGTATAGCTTTAGGTCAGGCTATTCTGAAAGCTTTAGGTGATAAACGCGGCATAGGCAGATTTGGTTTCGTGCTTCCTATGGATGAAGTCTACGCAAAAGTCTTTGCAGATTCTTTAGATGATGACAATGTCACTGTTGCTTTAGACATATCAGGACGTCCTCACGTGAAGTTTGATTTTGATGCAGAATTTACACGTGACAAAGTAGGTCAGATGTCAGCTCAGATGGTACCTCATTTCTTTGAGTCTTTATCAGTAGCTTTAGGTCTTACCCTACATATGTACGTCTCAGAAGGAAATGCACATCATCAGATAGAAGCTTTATTTAAGGCTTTTGGTCGTGCACTGAGAGTTGCCCTTGCTCGTCATGGCAATGAATTACCATCTTCAAAAGGAAAGCTCTAACCATGAAGATTTACATCATTGATACAGGCTCTGCTAATCTTAATTCTGTAGTTCAGGCCTTTAAAAGATTAGGTTATGAGGCTGTGATCTCATCTGACACAGATAAGATGAAAGATGCTGACAGATTGGTTTTACCTGGAGTAGGTACAGCTTGTGCGGTTATGGATGGTATTGAGAAATTTAAACTTTATGATTTTATTCTCAACACAAAAAAGCCTCTTTTGGGTATCTGTTTAGGCATGCAAATTCAGGCAACAGACTCATCTGAGGTTCCTTTGAATGTAGCTGGTGAAGTAATTAAATGCTTAGACATCGTGCCTTCTCATGTTGTAAAAATTCCTGATACAGGCTTGCGTTTACCTCATATGGGCTGGAATACAGTACATCATACTGATCATCCATTATTCGACGGTATAAAACAGGATGCTTATTTCTATTTTGACCATTCATTTGCAATGCAGGTAGGTCAATATACAATCGGCACAACAGAGTATGGCGTACCATTCTCATCTGCTATCGGTCGAGACAACTTTATGGGCGTTCAGTTCCACCCAGAGAAGTCATCTCAAGCAGGTGAAAAACTATTAAGCAATTTCATTAACAATTTCTAGGAGCAATCATGATTATTCCTGCTTTAGATCTTTCAGGTGGACATGTAGTTCGCCTAAAACAGGGCGATTTTGCTCAGAAAACTGTTTTTAATGTTGATCCTATAAAAAGGATTTTTGATGCAGCAAATCAAGGTGCTGAGCTTATCCATATCGTTGATTTAGATGGTGCTAAAGATCCTATTTACAGACAAAGAGCTCTAATATCAAAGATTGTAAAAGCATCCCCTCTTCCAATTCAAACTGGAGGTGGTATTCGTTCTGCTTTTGATATTGAGAATCTATTAAATCTAGGTGTAGAACGTGTTGTTGTAGGATCTGTTGCTGTAAAACATCCTGAATTAGTTCGTGGTTGGTTGAACTACTTTGGTCCTGAACACTTTACACTAGCCTTGGATGTTCGCCTAAACGATGGAGTTCCTTATGTGGCAACCCATGGCTGGCTTAAAACTTCTAATACAACTTTAGATCAAATCTTAAGACACTACCTTCCATACCATATTGAACATGTTCTAGTAACAGACATCAGCCGTGACGGTATGATGAAAGGAGCTAACAACAATCTGTATGCTCAGCTGTACAAGAAATACCCTGATTTAGACATCATTGCCTCTGGTGGTATTTCTTCACTAGCTGATATTGAAGCTGTTGCTAAAGCAGGTGCTCACTCAGTTGTATTAGGCAGATCATTACTTGAAGGCAAGTTCAGCGTTGAGGAGGCTGTTAAATGCTGGCAAAACGCATAATTCCCTGTCTTGATGTACGTGATGGAGTCGTGGTAAAAGGAGTTCAATTCCGCAACCACGAAGTTATGGGGGCAATCATCGATTTAGCAAAACGCTATGCTGATGAAGGTGCAGATGAATTAGTTTTCTATGATATTACTGCATCCTCTGATAACCGACGCGTTGATAAGTCCTGGGTTGCAAAAGTAGCTGAGGTTATCAATATTCCTTTTGCTGTAGCTGGAGGCATTAAGTCAGTAGAAGATGCAAGAACCATCTTAGCTTATGGAGCTGACAAGATCTCAATTAACTCTCCTGCTCTTGCCGATCCAGAGCTTATTACAAGATTAGCAGATAAGTTTGGTGTGCAATGTGTTGTTGTAGGTATTGATACCTACTTTAATGCTGAAAACAACCAGTATCAGGTAAAACAATATACTGGTGACGTGTCTCGTACTGTAACCACTGCTTGGAATACACTAGATTGGGTTAAGGAAGTGCAAAAGCGTGGAGCAGGTGAAATCGTTTTGAACATGATGAATCAAGACGGCATGAGAAAGGGCTACGATCTTGAGCAGTTAAAGAAAGTACGTGAGATCTGTAAAGTTCCTTTAATTGCATCAGGTGGCGCCGGTACTATGGAACACTTTTATGAAGCTTTTGAAATTGCTCATACAGATGGTGCGCTTGCAGCTTCTGTTTTCCATAAAGGCACCATTCATATTCCAGAGCTTAAAACCTATTTAAGATCAAAAGGAGTTTGCATCCGTGATTAGATATTTTCATGGCTTCCAAAGCATTGATGAATTAGACTTTGAAAAGGTTGACGGTTTAATGCCTGCAATTGTTCAGGATTGCCAAACCGGTCAAGTACTGATGATGGGCTATATGACTAAAGAATCTTTACAAAAGACTTTAGACACTGGCTTTGTTACATTTTTCTCAAGAACAAGACAAAAGCTTTGGACTAAAGGTGAAGAATCAGGTCATTTCCTTCATATGAGAGCAATCACCTGTGACTGTGACAAGGATACTCTCTTAGTTTTAGCCCGTCCTGATGGTCCTACCTGTCATAAGGGAACTACAAGTTGCTTTGATGAGTCTCCTTTAGCAGATGCAACCTCTCGTTACCTCTCAGGCAATCCTTTAAAAGATTACAATTTCGTAAAATAATCTTATCTTTTTAGCCTTCTTTAAAGAAGGCTATCTTAAGCTCTAATTCTTATCTAATCGTAGTAGCGACTATCATCTTTAATTTGATGTAAACAAATTTGGTTATCTCAATTAAGTAATGTGATCTCTAGAGTACTATTTGCACTAGTTAGCTCTAGCTGACAAATCTTACCTTATACTAAGAGAGAATTTAGTTGTAAGATATGTCCCCGAAAAAATGCTTAATAAAAGATGCATTATCTAAGGACTTACTATGGGAAACGCTCCACACATTGGTTTAGAACCTGAATCAATTGCTATATTTACTCTACTTGCAATTGCGGGTCTTTTAATTGACCTTTGGGCTCACAGAGCTGATAAACCAATCTCACTTAAAGCAGCTACCTTCTGGTCTTTCTTCTGGGTAGCAGTAGGCACATGCTTTGGTGGATTTATGTACGTCCATTTCTCCCCTGAAGTTGCATCATTATACTTTGCAGGTTATGCCTTTGAAATGGCACTATCAGTAGATAATCTTTTTGCTATCATGGCTGTGTTTGCATGGTTTGGCATTAAATCAGGTTTTACTCATAGAGTTTTATACTGGGGGGTTCTAGGCGCTGTTGTCTTCAGACTCATCTTTGTTTTAATTGGAACAGGACTCTTCTCATTAGGTGCTTATGTGGAGTTTGTCTTTGCTTTTATGGTGGCACTCTCAGCTGTACTTATGATTAAGAAAAAAGATAATGATGGTATTTCTGATTTCTCTAATCACCCAGCCTATAAGTTCGTTAAGTTCTTTGTTCCTTTATACCCAAAGTTAGTAGGTCATAATTTCTTTGTTTCAAACGCTCATGTTCAAGAAGAGCTTAAAAAAGAAGAGAATAAGCATATTGTGTTAAAGAGAAAAGGTCTTGTTTATGCGACACCTTTGTTCTTATGCTTAGCTATTGTTGAGACTTCTGATGTGATGTTTGCTTTTGACTCAGTACCTGCTGTAATTGCGGTATCTAAAGATCCATTCATTGTGTACTCCTGCATGATTTTTGCCATATTAGGTCTTCGCTCTATGTACTTTATCCTTGATGCATTGAGAAACGCTTTGATATATCTTGAGAAGGCTGTGATTGTATTACTGTTCTTCGTAGCGTTTAAACTAGTTGCATCTGCTTCATTACAGTTATTTGGAGTTGGATTTGAGATTGATGTTTATACATCCTTATTTGTAATTGCCATTGCATTATCAACAGGTGTAATTACATCTCTTTTATTCGGTAAGAAAGCTAAAGCAGAGTAAACACTGTTCTGTAGTTAACACTCTAGGACATCGTAACTAAAAAAGCAGGATCAATTTCTAGGAACGTGCCTATAATTGGTCCTGCTCATTTTTATGTTCTAGCTGTAATTTAGTTTTTTAATATCTTTATGTTCTGCTCTAATTAGTCTGTCAATAAAATCTTATTTACAAGATCTCTATCCTCTGGATTTGTAATTGATGCTGCAGCATCATAGATGATTCTGCCAAACTTACATGCATCAACAGGATTTGCTCTGTCTAAATCATCAGCAGCTCTCTGAAGTCTAGCTTTTAAACCTGCTGGCTGTTTGTTAAGCTCTTCATCGATTGCATCTGATAATAAAGCTTGGATCTTTTCCTTTTGACCTTCTGTAACTTCAACTCTCTTAGGATTATCTCTGATTTCAGCTTTAAAAGCATTTCTTAATGATGATAAGTAACCTGCATACTCCTCATCTGTCATCTTCTCAAAAGCTCTTGCTGAACCTGACTGGAAAGAGGTTGAAGCAAACAATCTTCTGTCGCCGTTTACAAACATCTTGCAGTCACGAGGTGATAGAGTTTTAACTAAGTATCTGTTAAATACCATGCTCTTTTCTCTATCATCAGGTGTTAAACGTCTTAAACCTTGCAAGCTTAAAGCGTTAAAAATCTGCATTGAGGTTGATAACCATAAAGACTGATTCTTATTCTCTTTCTTATTTGCAAATAAGCCTTTTTTATCTAACTCTTTTGTTAAGTAGTCGATCATTTCATCGTCAAAAAGCTCTTTGTAATGATTCTTTAATAGCTCCTTTTTGCTGTTTGAGAACTTGAAACCTGAAGCCATCTGTTCAAGATATTTATCTGTAGAAACTACAGTTTTAATGGTTTCTTTAAACTGCTCTTGAGGTGTAGATGGACCTCCCATAAAGAAAACCACCGCAATCACAACAATTACTGTTGCTACAACTGCGCCGATTAATGCATGAAGTGTGCTCTTTGGTAAGTTATTTAACTTTGAAGCTATCTGCTCAATAATCTTATTCATAATAGTTATATTTAAATATTCCTAGTTTTGTTTGCTAGAACAAATTTATATTAAAGAAAGGATGAAGATCTCCTTTCTTTTCCTCGTGAGGAGTGAGCAGATTATCATATATTATACAATCGCGCTCTTGAGGCACAAAAAAAATCACTTTTAGATCATTTTGAGGATCTTTTAAGAAAGAGAGCACTGTATCTACAGCAACTTTAGCTGCTTTCTGCATTGAAAAGCCTAAAGTACCTGTTGCAACAGGTGTAAATACAATTGATTTGCAACCGTGCTCTTTTGCGATTTTTAAAGCTCCCTGATAGCACTTTTTCAAAATTTCAATATCATCAGGAGTTACTTCAAAGGTAACTTTAGGTCCTACAACATGAATTACCATTTTATAAGGAAGATTGTATGCTCTCGTTGCTATTGCACATCCTTCAGGAGCATCACGCCCTTGCATGATTGATGCGCATTCAAATCTTAACTGTAAGCCTGCTGCTGAATGCAGAGCATTGTCTGGACAGTTGTGTCCAGCCTGTTTACAGCCTAATAAACTAGCCTCAGCACTGTTTACAACTGCATCAGCTTTAAAAGCAGTGATATCTCCTGTGTATACAAAAACATTCTGGTTGAGAAGGCATGGTTTTAAAGAGCTTACATCAGTTATTTTCTTTTCTAAGAGCTCTTGTTGAAGCAATTCATCTTGTAGAGAAAAGAACTCCTCAGGTAGTGGATTTTTCTCAGAATGCATATTCATAAGACCTCTTAGAAGAGCTCGTTGAGCAAAATAATCTTTTGAAAAATCATCAATTTGGGCTTTTAGATTTGGAATGTACTCTACTAAGATCTCTATTAGACGTGAAACAGCCTGTTCTTTTTGAAACATGAACTTTCTCCTTATTATGATGCAAGAATTATATAGGCTTATATATGCTGTTTGTAAAAGTTAATAAAAAGATCCGTCTTTGTGCAGGTATTTCTTAACAAACAGATTTTAAAGATGTTTCATTGTCATAGCCAAACTCCTTATTTATTAGACTAGATAATCAACCATGCAAACAAAGTTGTGCTTTTGAGAAAAAAAGAACCTCTAATGTTCAGTCTATAGTTCAATTCTTATCTTTATCTTATTAAACACTTGAAATTAAATACGCAAATCCCCATGTGAAGATGAGTAAACTAGGATCAAAAAGGTATATATAATCATGGACGATAACAAGAAAGATAATCTTGAAATCACTTTAGAAGATCTAAATGAGCTCAAGAAAAAACTACGTTCATTAAAAGAAAATATCGATAAAAAGACTGCGGAGGTTATCACCAAAATGGCTCCTCAAACTGAGGATGCTAAAGATAACTGTGATACTCCATCAGTTAACGAAAAATCAAATATTTCTGTCTCAGAACCATCACCTGAAGAAGTATTTGTTATTCCCGTTTTTGGCAGACCGGTTATGCCTTCACAGATCTGCCCTGTCCAAATCAAGGGGGAATGGGAAGATCTGATTACTGAGATTGCAAGATCACAATCAAAATCTTTTGCCTTATTTGCAATTGATGAAAAGTACAAAAAGAAAGGTTCAATCACTCCAACTGATTTTCCTAAAACTGGTACTTTAGTAAGACTTCTACACGCAAAGAGTGTTCCTGGTGAAGTCCACTTTGTATGTGAAGGCTTATGTCGCGTCCAAATCAAAGAATGGACTAAATTTGATAAAGAATTAAGAGCTGTTGTAGTTTACCCTCAGAACATTGAACCAGAGGCTGGTTCTGAGGCTGAGGTAAAAGTAAAAGCTCTTGCTATGAACTTAGTATCATCTCTTCAGGAGTTACTGCCTTTAAATCCAATGTACTCAGATGAGATGCGTCAGTACCTACTAAGATTTGATCAGAATGATCCTTCTTTGTTAGCTGACTGTGCAGCTTCTGTAACCACAACGAGCGCTAAGAATCTGCAAGACATATTAGATACTGTCGATCTTTTAGAAAGATTAAAGAAGGCTCAAGCTATTATTAAAAAAGAGCTTAAAGCTGCTAAACTTCAAGATGAGATTAAAAGTTCTGTTAACGATAAACTTTCTAAAAGACAGAAAGAATATGTCTTAAAAGAACAGTTAAAAGAGATCCAAAAAGAGTTAGGAACTAGAGCTGACAGCTATACTGAAGCAGACGAGTTTATTGCTCGTATGAAGAAACTTACTCCTCCTGAACTTATCAAAAAGAGATTTGATAAGGAGATTAAGAAATTCAGTATGTTAGACAGCTCCTCTCCTGAGTATGGTGTTACAAGAAACTATTTGGATATCTTATCTTCAATTCCTTGGGGTAAGTATTCAAAAGAAGAACTTGATATTGCAAAAGCACGTTCTGTTTTAGACTCTGATCATGAAGGATTAAAGGACGTCAAGGACAGAATCATTGAATTCTTAGCCTTAGGTGCGCTAAAAGGCACAACTAATGGCTCAATTTTGCTGTTCGTAGGACCTCCTGGTGTAGGTAAAACCTCCATTGGTAAGTCAATTGCAAAGGCTCTGAACAGACCTTTTTACAGATTATCTTTAGGTGGTGTAGGTGATGATTCTGTAATCAAAGGTCATCGCAAGACCTACATTGGAGCAATGCCAGGCAAATTTGTGCAAGCTTTAAGAGAAACAGGTGTAATGAACCCTGTTATCATGCTCGATGAAATTGATAAGCTCACAAAATCTTATCAGGGAGATCCTGCAGCTGCTTTACTAGAAACACTTGATCCTGAGCAAAACAATTCTTTCATGGATAATTATCTTGATGAAAGATTAGACTTGTCTAAGTGCTTGTTCATCTGTACAGCCAACACTACAGATACTATTCCAGATGCTCTTTTAGACAGAATGGATCCTATAAGATTGTCTGGATATATAGCATCAGAAAAGCTTGCTATTGCTAAAAAGCACTTAATTCCTAAGGGACTTGAAAAAGCCCATATGAAGAAATCTCAAATCAAGCTTTCAGATGCAGTCTTAAAGAAGATCATCGAAGAATATGCTCGGGAAAGTGGAATGAGATCAACTGAGAGAGCTATTGATAAGATTATAAGAAAAGTAGCTGTAAAGATTTTAGAAGGAAACAAATCAGTTACCGTTACTGCAAACTCTTTATTCAATTATTTAGGTACAGCTCCTTTTAAGCGAGAAAAACACTTAGAAGGTGTTGGTGTAATTACAGGTCTTGCATGGACTTCTGTAGGCGGCGCAACTTTACCTATAGAATCAGCAAAGGTAAACAATGAAGGCAAAGGCTTTGAGCTTACAGGCTCTTTAGGCGATGTCATGAAAGAGTCTGCCCATATTGCTTACAGCTTTATTCAAGGTCATATTGCTAAATATTGTCCGCAGAAGAAAGACTTCTTTAAAAAGGCTTGCATCCATGTTCATGTACCAGAAGGAGCAACTCCAAAAGATGGACCATCTGCTGGTGTAACACTAGCATCTAGTCTCTTGTCTTTAGCTATGAACAAGGCTCCTAAAAAAGGGTTTGCTATGACAGGAGAACTTTCTCTTACGGGTCAAGTCTTAGCTATTGGCGGAATTAAAGAGAAGACTATTGCCGCTCGTCGTATGGGCATTATGAATATCATTTGTCCTAAAGCAAATGAAGATGATGTAAAAGAGTTACCGAAAGAGGTAACTGAAGGAGTTCATTACTACTTTGCAGATACCTACGATGATGTAGCAAATGTAATTTTTGACTTGAAAAAGAAGTAAACAGAAATAATAAAGCCACGGTATTTGCCGTGGCCTCATAAGACCTGACGGAAGTCAGGTCTTTTTGTATATGAGATTATTCGTTATCTTTTATCTCGTATACTGCTTTATTTAGAGCATTCTTTGGCTCTTCATCACCTGAAATTGATTTTAAAATTGCATTGCCCATAGGATCCCATACTTTTGAAAATTCAGGTACGGTTGGCATTGCATCTGCATTCTTAATCTGAATTGCAATTGCATTAGCAAAATCGTCATTAGTAATTAAAGGATTATCTAATACTGCTTTAATAGGAGGAAGCTCAGCAATCTCTGAATAACGAATCAGAGCATACTCAGGTCTATTGATGTACTCTAAAAACTTTTCTGCAAGATCTTTATTCTTTGTTTTTGAAGAAATTACATAGCCCTTTGCACCATAAAATGGACGCATTGCTTGACCGTTTTTAAGAATTGGTAATGGAGCTACACCATAATCTACACCAGATTTTGCATAATCACCTAATGCCCAAGGACCATTGATTACAGCGGCAACCTTGCCTTCTTTAAAGTAATTATCCACAGCAGCAAAACCATTGCTTGATAAAACTTCCTTTGGAAGATACTTTGAATATGAGGTAATAAATTGTAATGCTTTTACGGCACCATCATTATTTAAACCAATATCATCTGGATTATATCTGCCATTTTTATTGCCAAAGACATAGGCACCATATCCACTGAAGATACCGTAGGAAATATAAAATTGATCTAACTTTCCAATAAGACCATATTTGCCTTCTGAGAGCATCTTGTCATTGAATTTTAAGTAATCATCCATAAACTCATAAGGATATTCCAGTAAGGCCTTATTGTAATAAACCACTAAGGATTCAATTGAACGTGGGGCTGCATACAGATCACCGTTGTAGCTAAAAGCTTCAATTGCTAAAGGTAAGTACTTTGCCTTCTCCGTATCAGAAGAAAATCTGTCTAACTTAGTGATTAAACCTTTATTTACTGCACCACTAATCTGATCAGAAATTGCAATAAAGATGTCAGGTGTACTCTCACCTTTTTGATTTAATTCTGAAACCAAATCTACATGCTTTACAGAATCTTTTTGTTCGATAACAACTTCACAACCATTTTCTTTAGCAAAGTTTCTAGCAGCCTTTTCAATACCATAACCTTTGCCATTATCTTCCCAAACAACTAATCTTGATTCTGCAATTGATGCAGTACTTACTGATAAAAGAAATGCACATAAAGTGAGTTTTGACAGTTTTTTCATAGACATCCCATTTATATATTCAGAAAGGTAAAATAATTGTTTTTTGCCCTAAGAAAATCAAAATGTTAATGACAAAATTGTGGTTATTTTACCTATTTATAAAAAAATTCCTAGACTAAAAATTTATCCTTATGTAATTCATTGAAATATTACTTTAGTCTAGACTGATTTTCTGTGACAAATTTCTTTATCTGTAAGATTTTTGATGTCTATTTGTCAATTTCTATTGATACAAATACTGTTCAATTCTGATTTTGGCGTTTTTAAAAGTTGACTTATACGGAATACCGTATAAAACGGTTCTGTTTAGAGCGTAATTTAGGTCACCAAAAACATCATTCATTTTATTTATATTAGGCATAGGCTCTAAGAACTTAATTTCATTGACTAAAGTACTTGCCAAATCATCATATTTAATAAAGGATTCATTTAAGACAGTCTTAATAGGCGGAAGCTCAGCTTTCTTGAAGTATCTGTCCTCTGCATACTCAGGTCTGTTTAGAAACTGAATAAACTTTTGAGCAAGCTCGCTATGTAAAGATTGAGCAGGGATGGTATAACCTTTTACTCCGAAAAATGGAGCTAATCTACGTCCATTTTTAAGTTTTGGTAATGGAGCTATACCGATGTTAATTCCGGCTTTAGCATATTTTTCTAAAGCCCAAGGACCATTGACTACAGCAATAGCTCTTCCTGAGGTAAAGAGTTTATCAATAATGGCATCACCATTTTTCTCAAAAATATCTTGTGGTATGCAGTTTCTAGCATATTCTGTAAGTTCAGCTAAACCTTTCATTGCTCCTTCTGAATCTAAGCCAATATCATTGACGTTTATAGAGCCATCTGGATTTCTACCAAAAACATATCCTCCATTACCCCTGATAAAACCATAGGCATAATAGATGTCGTCAAACTTTCCTATAAGGCTCAAGCGATCTTTGTTTTTATTGTCTTTAGCAAGCTGTTCATATTCTGCTAAAGTTTCTGCTGGGTATTGGATAAGATCGGCATTGTAATAAACAACCAAAGTCTCAATTGAACGAGGGACTGCATAGATTTTTCCTGACACTGTAAAGGCACCTACAGCCTCATCAAGATAATCTTTCCTGTCAATTGTCATGAAATCTAAAGGCATCAGCAGATGATCTTCTTGTGCTTGTCCAAATTTGTCAGAGATGGTGACCATCACATCAGGGATTCGTTCACCATTTTTGATATGCTCTTTTAATACATCTAACTGTTTTGCAGAAGATATTTCTCTTAATTTAATCTCACAATCATTGATAGCTTCGAAATCGGCTATGGCTTTAGTAATTGCAAAAGATTTTGACGGCTCTTCCCAAACCTCAATTTGCTCCTTTTCCTGAGCATAAACATTAAACGACGATAGTAGGACCAAAGATGAAATTATTGCTAATTTAAACATAGTAGGTTACCTCTTATTTTTATTATTCTCTGAGGTAAAGATAGAAGAGTTCTGTTAACGTTACATGTTTAAATTTGTTAATTGTTTGTTCCAATTCTTTGATAAGTATCACTGTTTTTAAAATTCTTACAACATTTTTTATGCTTCGCGCTAAAAGCGTGCGATTACATATCAAATTTTTGAATCTGTGACAGATGCGACAAAAAAAAAATACTGATTAAATAAAATATACATACTTTTTTATAAATTAGGAGAACTTATGTCTTTTTGGCAACAAATCGTAGCTTTTGCATTGAGAGGTTTAAAACCTTCATATTATTGGAGACACTTTGTCCTGGGAGCCATCGTTCCTGTCATTATCATTGGATTACAGATTTACGTCGGTTTTTCAAATCCAGAGATCTCAACAGGAACAGCTGTAATTGGTATTCTAAGTTACATAGCAGGAGCACTGTTTCTACTCATTCTTTACCCTTTTTCAAGATTTGCCTACGAAAGTATCGTTGAATTTGTCATGGGTAATAATGTAATAATTTCAAATGCCCTGTTATTTCTAACCTATAAGTACATCTCTTATGCAATCTTGTTGTGCTTTAGTTTTGTCATTGCGCCTATTGGCATGATCATTTTATTTTTCTACAACAAGCACCAGTTCAAGCTAGCTCAAGAGCAGGCTGTTCAAGCTACAGAACAAAATCAATAGTGAGGTTATTATGAAGTTCTTATCAGCAATATTTGCAATCTGTCTGTTAGTAAACGTCAGCGGATGCTCAATTTTCAATCATCAAATGGGAACAAGGATCACCGACAGACAGTTACAGTCTATCACTAAAGGAGAAACTACCACTGATGTACTAATGACCACATTTGGCGCTCCTGATAAAACCTTAAACTCTGGTGATGACACCATGTATGTTTATAATTATGAGGTGATCAAGAGTATTGGCAGAAATGTTCATGAGACAGTAACCTTTGTTTGTGACAAGAATGGTGTGGTAAAAGACTATATTGCTAACAGAAAAGCAAAAAGTACCGGTAATGCACTTTTAAAGGCAGCTGGATACTAAAAGATAAAGTAAGTAGTAAATGAAGATTAAGCCTATGCTTTTCAGTATAGGCTTATTTTTGAAAGGATTTCTAAAGCTTAGTTTTTAAAGTCTTTATATGGAGTGAACACTAACTCGATATCCTCATCAGACATTTCTCTGTACTCACCCTCTTCAAGATCCTCATCGAGTCTTAATTGACCAATGTACAATCTTTCTAACTCTAAAACCTCATTACCTACACATTCAAAAAGACGTTTTACCTCATGAAAACGACCTTCAGTTACGGTAACTAAAGCTTCATTATCAGATATAATCTCAAGTAATGCGCTCTTATAACGAGTCTTTTCCTCAGGATGTTTTAAGCCTTTAGCAAAATGCTCTATATCGTGCTCAGAGATTTTCTCTTTGGTAACTGCTCTATAGGTCTTGGTAACACCAGTTTTTGGAGAGGTGATCTTATGATTAAGATCGCCATCATCAGTGACAATAATAAGACCGGTAGTATCAATATCAAGACGACCAACACAATGCATCTGTGTAAACTTTGGAATGTCTGAAAAGATATTGATAACAATTGGGTTATTGTTATCCCTGTCAGCACAAACGTAGCTATTTGGCTTATTCAGCATAAAGATGCGCTTTTTAAAGCCATCTGACACTGACACTTCATTGCCGTCAATGACAATGTCAGCCTCAATGGAGATTTTTGCGGCAGGATCTGCAATTACTTCACCATCAACTTCAACATCCCCTGCCTTAATAAGCTTGGCAGCATATGAGCGAGGGACATCGAAGTTATGTGATACGGCTTTATCTAATCTTAAAGTATCTTTAGCCATGGTATTTGTGCAGAACTAATGATGCGTTAGTACCACCAAAGCCAAAGCTGTTTGACATGACAGTCTCAAGTTTAGCTTCTCTTGCCTTATTAGCTACGATATCAAAGCCTTTAGCCTGTTCGTCTAATTCATCGACGTTTATTGATGGAGCAATAAAATCATTTTGCATCATTATAAGACTAAAGATAGCTTCACTTACACCAGCAGCACCTAAGGTATGACCTGTCATAGACTTAGTAGATGAGATTGGTGGACAGTTATCTCCAAATACTTCTCTAATAGCTTCAAGCTCTTTTAGATCACCTAAAACAGTAGAGGTACCATGAGTATTGATGTAATCGATCTTGTAATCACATCCTTCTAGAGCGCGCTTCATGCAACGCATTGCGCCTTCACCTGATGGGGCCACCATATCATAGCCATCAGAGGTGGCACCGAAACCTACAACTTCAGCGATAATATTTGCCCCACGTGCTTTAGCGTGTTCTTCTGACTCTAGAACTAAAATACCACCGCCGGCACCAATTACGAAACCATCTCGGTTAGCGTCATATGGTCTGGATGCTTTCTCAGGAGTATCGTTATATCCTTTAGACAGAGCTCCCATTGCATCGAACAGACATGAAATTGTCCAATCTGCTGATTCACCGCCACCTGCGAACATAATATCGTGACGACCTAAGGCAATTTCATCACAAGCTAATTCAATGCAGTGAGCTGAAGTAGAACAAGCTGAACTTACAGATAAAGATGCACCTTTAATCTTAAATGCAGTTGCAAGGTTTGCTGAGGTGGTTGAACTCATTGCCTTAGGAACTGCATAAGGACCAATCTTTTTTACGCCTTTTTCACGTAGAATATCAGCTGCATCTACGATGGCTTTAGTATCACCACCACCAGAACCAGTAAACAGACCAGTTCTTTCATTGCTAATATCTTCTTCTGTAAGGCCAGCCATTGCTATAGCTTCTTTCATTGCTATATAAGAATATGCAGCAGCCTCACCCATAAAGCGTAATGCTCTACGATCAATAAATTCTTTAAGGTCAATATCAACTAAACCTGCTACCTGTGAACGCATTTGTCTGTCCACGAAGTCCTGAGATTTTTTGATACCTGATTTACCTTCCTTTAGTGACTTTAGTACTGCATCTACACCGACACCGATTGATGAAACAATACCCAAGCCTGTTATGACAACTTTTTTTAATGTCATGCTTTCTCCGAATTTGTAAAAAATTCTGTGACGATTTTTTTTAAACTTTTGCTAAAACTGTTATTAAAAACGTTACATTGCAACAATATCATAATGTTTTACAAACACAAAATGAATTACAGTATTTTATAGGTGATACCAAGGTCAAACTTTTATATAAAAATCTAGTTTACAAGAATAATAAAGAATAAACTTAAGCTTGATTTGTCGTTTCTTTTATACAAATTGTTCATTACTTTTATCATCAAACTATGACCATCAAAAAACAATTCTTTGCTTTAGTTTTAATTCTCTCTTATTCAATTTTCTCAAGTGCTGAGACCTCCGATATATCTCTTCTTATAAAAGAATGTAATGAAGGTAGGGCTAATTCGTGTGGTCAAGCAGGCGTTTATTACGAAAACTCTGAGAATGCTGATTTGAAAAAAGCTGAACAAATGTATTCAGCTGGTTGCGACCTTGATGATATGTTTTCTTGTGGAGCTTTAATCTATTTACCTGATGATAATGATAGTTTCAATAAAATTAACAATCTGCAAACTGATATACACAAGAACACCTCGGCTACTAATAACAGTTTTAATTCCTTAGATGAGACAATAGCGTCATTTAACCACAGAAATTTATCAACTGATCTAAAAAAAATCTTTTCAACTTTCAATGACTACTGTGCACAAGGTGAAGGAAAAGCCTGTCTTTATTCGGGTGTCATGAATAACTACGGCTTAGGTACAAAAAGAAATCTCAAAAAGGCTATATCTAACTATGAGAGCGCCTGTGACAGCAATATATCTAAGGCATGTTACAACCTAGGTTTCATGTATGAATATGGAAATGGCGTAGTAAAAAGCATCAAGACGTCATTAAGCCTTTTTGAAAGAGGTTGCGCTCTTAATGATGGCAAAGCATGCAATAGTGCAGGTTTCTTATATGAATATGGAAAAGGAATAAAACAGAATAAAGGTACTGCTGCAAAATACTTTGAAAAAGGCTGTTACTTAAATGTCGGTCAAGCCTGCCGTAATCGCGCATGGCTGTATGTAAAAGGTAAAGGGAAATACCATGATCCAAATATGGCATTTTCATACTTTTTTAAAGGCTGTGAACTTAATGATGTTAAATCATGTTCTAGCGTCGGATATTCATATTTGCATGGAAGTGGCACCAAAAAAGATCTTGAGATGGCTCGAAAGTACTACAAAATTGCCTGTACACGTGGTCACAAAAAGAGTTGTTCATTCAAGTAAATACTAATTTTTAAGATGTAAAAGGACAAATCTTTCTCACCATAAAGCGACTTTTATGACATTTGTGATTAGTAACGCAAAATTTGTTGTATAATAGCGCTCGTTTAAAAGCAGGTTAACGGTAACCTTTTAAACATAAATTGTTTTTTATAGGTATAAACTTTTATTAAATATGGCAAAAGAAGAAAGCATTGAAATGCAGGGCACTATTCTTGAGACCCTGCCTAACACCATGTTCCGCGTTCAGCTAGATAATGGCCACATCGTAATGGCTCACATTTCAGGCAAAATGCGTAAAAATTACATCAGAATCTTAACTGGTGACAAAGTAACCGTACAGATCACTCCTTACGATCTGACCAAGGGTCGCATTACTTTCCGCGCCCGCTAAATCAAAAAAGAATTTCTTGTCATAAAAGATGTTTCCCTGAGTATGTAAGTTTACTCGGGGGATGTGTTTTTTTCTCATACTTACCTTTGTAAGCTCAAATACAATTAAAAGTAGCAAAAAAACTATGAGCAAATCAGAATTATTTAGAAGATATGTGCTGTTTTTTTTCTCTGTAGTTTTGCAGGGTACAGCTATTGCGTGCATCACTTTTGCGAAAATTGGTACTACACCAATTTCGTCAACAAACTATGTATTATCGCTTCATTCAGCTTTTACATTAGGTGACACAACCTTTATTTTTAATATTCTTCTGATTGTTTTGCAGATTATGTTTATTTGCATCGGTTCAGAGAAGTTAAAAGATCATATAAGCAAATTAGTAATGCAGATCCCTGTATGCTTCGTTTTCTCTTTTATGATCGACATTTCAACTGACGTATTAGTATTTATTCTGCCAACCGAAATTAGCTACTTTACTAGCTGGTTTTTAGTTGTGTTCGGTACTGCACTTTTAGCTTTAGCTGTCTCCTTATCTGTTACAGCTAATGTAGCAATGGTACCTGGAGAATACTTTATTAAGGTTTTCCACCCTATTGTTAAAAAGAGCTTTAGCTTTGTAAAAACATTCTTTGATATTTTCTTAGTTACATCAGCTGTTATTTTATCTTTGTTCTTAACTGAATTTAGTGCTATCGAAGGTGTTAGAGAAGGAACCTTATTTGCAGCTTTATGCACTGGACCTACCGTCCATTTCTTTATTCCTCTGTGTGCAAAACTAATTCCTTATTTAAAAGGTAGCACTAGTGTTGAGACTGTAAGTTCCGATAACACTCATAAAGCTCAAGAGAATAAAGTAGAAGCTACTGTTTCTGACAATAACAAAGACTAAACTTAACTCAAAATAAAAAAGCTTTGTCATCACTTCGGCAAAGCTTTCTTCCTTATTCTGTAATAATTAAGCTAATGTCTTCTATTCGTTGCTGTTTACAGGTTCACCAATATCTCTGTTATCAAAAGTCCTCTTGCCGTTTACTATTGAATTAACATAAGCATTGATTAGATTTGTTGAAACTGTGTTGTAGTCTCCTGAGATCTCTACAGTGTACATATTGTTTACTTCACCAATTACAACTACATCTCGGCCTATATTTGGACAAGAGGCTGTATAAAAACCTTTTCCTAGAGTTTTAGCTTCTTTACACTGGTTTTGATTTACATAATCATCAACCACCTTTTTGGCATCTTTACCCAGGGTTCTCTTTGAATAGGTAAACCGAATTGTTGAACTGGGTGTTGGCTGTGTTTTATTAACTGGTGAAGAGTAAACTACAGTATCCCCTTCTACGGTTACATTCCAGGATTCAGGCACAGGAGGAAAATAAGCTACTTGTACAGCTGTAGCTTCCAATGAATATAAAGCACCTGCTAAAAATGAACTTAAAACTAATGAATTACTTATAAATCTTGAAATTCTTGTTTTTAATTCAATCATATTTTTCATCAGTTTCACTCTCCAAAGCTTCAATTTCATCTTCTAGTAATTTTATCCCATCGCCTACGCTTACGCACTGACAAAATCTTTTAAAGAAAGGATTTAACTCTTTTCTGTGAACTCTTGCATATCCTAAGAACTGCTTTGCTCTATCCATAACGATCTTTTCAGTTCTGTCAGACTTTGAAAACTCTTCGATTACCTCAATATCAGTCTTTAAGATCTGCGCTAATGAAAAAGGCTTTGCATTTTCTTTAATCACATGACCTATATTAGGAACAGGAAATGCTCCTCGTCCACACATAAAGTGATCACATAAAGTTTGTTTTTCGCACTCTAAAGCTTCATTTCGTGAGTTTATATTTCCATTAGCAATTAAAGTAATACCTGGACACAATTCATGTAAAGGCTTCATACAAGACCAGTCTAAAGCTTCAACTCTGTAGAGATCTTTTCTGGTTCTGCAATGAACTGTAATTTCTTTTACACCATCGACAGCTATAGCTTTAATGATAGTTGGCGCTTCACTCTTATCTAAAAAACCTAATCTTACTTTTACTGACAAGTCACAAGCAGGATCTAACTTTGCTCTTACTGTTTCTACAATTTCATGCAATAGCTCAGGCTCCTTTAAGAGCATGGAACCTGAGTGATGAACAAATCTTGAAGGGCAGCCAAAATTGATATCAATAGAACGTGCTCCAAGATTATTTGCAAGCACAGCTGACCTTGCCATAGTATCCGGATTGTCACCTAAAAATTGAATACGCACATCTGTTCCATCTTCGGTTTTACAGTCATTTTGATATTCAGGAACTTCACGTAACAATGTCTTCTCTGAAACAGGCAGATCAGTTACTCTAATGAACTCAGAAAAGCACAGATCATAACCACCGTGTGCACATAGAACTTTTCTCATGGGACCATCTGCTAATCCCTCTAATGGAGCTAAATAAACTTTGTAATTATTCATAGTAAATGCACACTCGGTTAAAGATCATTTTTAAGACTAAGGTTAAAGCTCGCATATCTTAACAAATTTGAAGCTTTGTTATGATTTTTTTTAGGACAACTCCTAGCCTGTGATAAAATCATATTATGCTAAGGAGCGACTATGATTATAGCAACTCATAATGGCACTTTTCATGCTGATGAAACTACAGCCTGTGCCATTTTAACCTACCTTTTTGAAAACAGTTCAATCATAAGATCACGAGATCCTGAAGAACTAGAAAAAGCAGATATTATTATTGATGTTTCAAATCAAAATGACGAAAAGCATTTTGATCACCATTCTAAAGAATTTACTTTAAGCAGAGATAACGGAATTAAATACGCCACAGCAGGTCTTATGTGGAAAAAGTTTGGTCACGATTACTTAAAAGCTGTTGCTAAAAAAGAGCTTCCATTTAATCCATCTGCAAAAGTTATCGATGAATCATTCAAGCGTATCGATACTGATTTTATGACCATGATTGACTTAAATGACAATGGTCAATTAACAGCTTATGTCGATGAAATTTCTAAAGCGGATACTCCTAAAGAAAAAGAGATTGTTGGTGCTTTAAACGAACTGTACCAGGCATCCCCTGATATTCCTTTTATTGTTGCCATGATGAACATTCCTAATGCAACAGGAGCTGAACAGGACAAAGCCTTTGCTGCAACAGTAAAGATGCTGAGAACTATTCTTTTAAATACAGCAATTAATGCTCTTACAACTGAAAGCGGTATTGATAAGGTTTTATCTTTCTATCATGGAGGTCCAATGCTTATCATCCATGAAAGATTACCTTGGACTCAGGCTGTATTAAATCACCCAGATGAGTTTAAAGATTGCTTGATTGCAGTATATCCTGATAGAAATATGCGTTGGAGAGTGCAGTCTTTACCTGTATCTAAAGCACAAAGATTTAAGAATAGACTTTCTGCTCCTAAAGAGTGGAGAGGTTTAAATGATGTTGAGCTAGACAAAGTTACTGGGCTTAAGAATTTAACCTTTATCCATAAATCAGGCTTTACTGGCGGTGCTCAGACCTATGAGGATAATCTTGAGTTGGCAAAGTTATGGCTTGAGCTTGGAGAAAAGGCTGAATAAGCCTTCTGGTTCATTGTTTGTAAATATTTAAGGCGATCTTATGATCGCCTTTATATTCTCAAAATCAGAAAACTACTTAATCTTAATTACAGCTTTACCTAAATTACCACGAGCGCGTAAGAAACTTGCTTCCCTGTTTAAAGATGATGGAGCATCATTCTGCTTATAGAAGAAGGATCGCTCCTGCACTTTTAACTTGATTGAGCCATTACCACCTTCAAGTTTCTTTCCGTTTGAAAACTCTGAGTAAAGATAATAGATATCATTGTCGGTATCTAAGTTAATAATACCTTTCTTTTGTGGTTTTACGTTATACCATCCATCCACAACCCACTCTTTTGAAGTTTTATCTAGATAAGAAAAAGCCATCACCACAGTAGCCTTGGTCTGATTATCTACGGTTACTTCTAAAGCTTGCGCATTGCAGCTTATAAAAGCGCCTATAAATGCTGTTAGCAAAAATTTTTTCATGGATGTGTCCTTAGCCGTTATTTATGGAGCAAAGAAACCAGGTCCGCCTTTTTCATCATTAGAAGAACCATTGTCTTTGTCACTGTTATTATTTTGAGAACTGTCTTTTATACTTGTGTTTGCATCAGCACCGATATTATCCTCTGATGACTTCCTGTTACTAGTTGAATCAAGTCCACTTGTATATTCAGAAAGGTCTTTTTTCTCGTTTGATTCCTCTGAACCGTAGTTTCTAACTCTAGTTCCTTCGGGAGTAAATTTCTTTACAAAATTCTCTATACCGTTATTTTCAATTTCTGATCTGAAGACTTTTATAAACAATCCCATATAAACCATAGGCAACAGGCATACCAGACCATATGACAATTTTATGTTAATGAAAAATTCAATAGCTAAAACTACACCTACAATCGTATTTGCAAATGAAGACATACGTAACACGTTAACAAAGCTGGTCTTCATTTTTCCTACAAATAAGAAGATTGCCTTTGATAGAACAGCAATTACTAGTGCATTAAAAGCTAAAATAAAGAAAAACCAACCTGCGATAAAAAAGTACATTACAGTTTTGGCAACACCAAAGACAGTATCTACTAAAGAAGCTGCTTCAACAGGATTAAAATCAGAACCTTTCTCAAAGAGATCGGTATAGGCTACAACAGTGTCTTTGCCTCCTGACTTTACAGCAATAGTTTTTGAATTGAGTTCAACTATAGGATTTTCTGTATTAGCAACATTTTTATCATCTACATTGTAGACAATTGCTAACATGCCTTTAGAAGTTTTTATTTCTTTGTAAGCATCAGAACTGTTCTTTGGTGTTAAAACTCCATTATCAGATAAATAGCTAGGAGGAATTGAAGCTACAAGAGACGGTAATTCAATACTCTTAAAAGTATTTAAAACTGCATTTACCTTAATGGTAGCAGGGATAGATAAGACTAAACTTATGATAAATAAGTACGCAAGTCCCATTCCTTTTAACTTAAACAACACGTCAAAATAGAACCTTCCTGAGCACAGTGCTTTTATTGGGTATTGGCAGTAAGTCTTCAGATTATCTTTGCTAATCAATTGATGTATCCTCTTTATACAAGGCATAGAATAGCATACATACATACGATATTGATACAAAGAACTATGGAGAAAGTAAGAAATGAGAGCAAATATTCAATATGCTTCTATTTACGCTTCTGCAAATATCATAAATATCTAAAGTCAAATCTGAACCTTGATTAAAGTTATGTTTAATAAATTATCCTTTACCAACACAGATGGTATTAATTTTCATAAAAATTACACGTCATTACAATGAACTAGAGCTATGTTTTTGTTAATACCTTTATTATGCAGGTGTTTTGTCATATTATTGTTACCGTTATCTGATACCTACAGATAATACTCTTCGGCACACAATGCCATTAAGACCTCTAAACTAGCTTATCAGGCTAATTTAAGGCAAGTGGGTGCAAAACCACCCTTTTGTTGCAGACAAACCTACCCTCTGTAACTGTATTCACCTAATTCTAAGGAAACACCTTTCAACAGGACTTTAAACCATCTGTTGCTACCGCTTCAGTCGTGGAGTTTTAATTTTTTGCCAATAGGAAATTTTTACTTAAGGAAATATCAAAATGTCATTTTTAATCGCTGTAAGCAGGATCTTAGCCAAGTTTACTGCCTTATTCGTGATTGGTACTGCTGTACTAGCTTACTTTGTTCCACAAACCTGTACTTTCGTGAAGGGTACTACTCAGATCATTATTCTTGGCGTAATTATGCTTTCAATGGGTATGACTTTAGGTAGACAGGATTACAAAATTTTAGCTCAGCGACCTTTTGATATTTTCGTAGGTGCTGTAGCTCAGTTTACCATCATGCCATTACTTGCAATTTTCATTGCCCAGACTTTTAACCTGTCAGATGGTCTAACATTAGGTCTAGTTCTAGTAGGTTGCTGCCCTGGTGGTGTTTCATCAAACATCATGTCTTTCTTATGCAAAGGCGACGTAGCTTTCTCTGTTGGTATGACTACAGTTTCAACTTTAATTGCGCCTGTTGCTACTCCATTATTAGTTAACCTGTTAATTGGTCAGAGAATTGATATCGATCCATGGAGCATGTTCCAGTTCATGCTGTTAGTTACCATTATTCCTGTAGCTATCGGTTCATCATGCAATATCATGTTCCACAAGTATGAGTTCTTCAAGCAAGTTCGTCAGGTAATGCCCGGTGTTGCTGTAATTGGTTTTGCTCTGATCGTAGGTGGTGTTATCTCAGTTCATGGAGACAAGTTCTTACAGTCAGGCTTAATCATCTTTGCTTGCATCTTCTGTCACAATGCATTTGGTTATGTTTTAGGTTATGTTGCTGCTAAATTCTTTGGTATGAGCACAGCTAAAAAGAGAACTTTATCAATCGAAGTTGGTGTTCAGAACGCTGGTTTAGCAACTGGTCTTTGCGGCAAGTTCTTCCCAACCTCAGCAGAAGCAGCTATTGCATCAGCTGTTTCATGTGTATGGCACTCAATTTCAGGTACCATCCTTGCAAACATCTTCTTATGGTTCGATAAAAAAGCTGAAGAGAACAATAATTCTGTTGAAAACTTAAAAGCAGAATCAGAAAACTAAAAAAGAATACCCTAACTAGTTCAAAGCTCTTTGCATAAAAAGCAAGGAGCTTTATTTTTTTCTTTAGCAATTTTCTGAATAACTTTACATTTAAGTGCACTGACACAAAGCACAGATCATCCCTCGTTTGACAATACTCTCTTATCTTCTGAAAATAATAAAAGACAAATTTTATAAGGATATCTATAAATGGAGCTTTCAAAGACAGTTAAGCTTGCACAAAAGCTAGTTAGAATTGAATCTGTTACACCTAACGATAATGGTTGTCAGGAACTTGTAAAAGACATCATTAAACAGTTAGGTTTTACCTGCTATACAGTTGAAGAAAATGGTGTAACTAATCTGTTAGCTCTACATGGTCATGGAGCTCCTTTTACCATGTTCTTAGGTCATACCGATGTTGTACCTACAGGTGATCCTAAAACTTGGGAACATGATCCTTACTGTGGTGAAATCTTAGAATACGATGGTGTACCATATTTATACGGCAGAGGCAGTGCTGATATGAAAGGCGGAGACGCTGCCATGATCTGTGCGATGTGTGACTATGTTGAAAAACATCAAAATCACAGAGGCACCATTGCGCTTCTTTTAACCTCAAATGAAGAAGGTGATGCTGTAGGAGGAACTCCTTTTATGGTTGAATACATGAAAGAGCGCAATATGATCCCTGATTATTGCATCATTGGAGAGTGCTCAAGTGATGAAATTTTTGGTGACTCAATCAAAAACGGCAGACGTGGCGATTTAAATGCATCTATTTATATCCACGGTTTACAAGGTCATGTTGCTATGGGAGACTGTGCTAAAAATGCAGTATTTGAGGCTTCTCGCTTTATTCAAGGAATGATTGATAATCCTGTTGACAACGGCACTCCATTTTTCCCACCTACCTCATTTCAGGTATCAAACATCAAAGCAGGAACCGGAGCTGATAATGTAATTCCTGGTGATTGCTATTTAAGATGTAACTTTAGATGGAATGATCTAGAAACTCCTGAAAAGATTGAACAACACGTAAGATCTGTTGCTAAAAAGCTCAATATTGACTGCGATATGGAGTTTAGAGAAGAAGGTAAACCATTCTTAACTAAAGACGGAGCTCTAATTGATGCTTTATACCATGCTATTAAAGAAGTAACAGGAAAAGAGCCTACTTTAGGGACATCTGGAGGTACTTCTGATGGCAGATTTGTAAGACCATTAGGCACACAAACTGTTGAATTTGGCCCTGTTGCAAAGTTGATCCATAAAGTTGATGAAAGGGTCGGCGTAGATGAATTAGATAAACTCACTACAATCTACGTAAAGGTTCTGCACGAGCTGATGGATTAGTAGTCATTCTTCAGATAAGTTAAAGGCAAGCAGCACGGATTAAACTACTGTTTGCCTTTATTGTATGTAAGAGTAACAAAACGAAGAGCTTTGTTGCTTAAATTTTCGAAGTTATCACAGATTCTTGATCAACTCGTCACCAAACTCACTGGTTGTAAGAGTGGTTGCGCCTTCCATAAGACCTGCAAAATCTGAAGTTACTCTCTTTGAAGTAATAGATTTTTCCATTGATTCAACGATTAAGTCAGCAGCCCCCTCCCAGCCCATGTGACGTAACATTAGTTCAGCTGAAAGAATGATTGAACCTGGGTTTGCTTTGCCGGTACCTGCGATAGTAGGAGCTGTACCATGAGTTGCCTCAAAGATAGCGCTATCTGCGCCGATGTTAGCACCAGGAGCAATACCAATACCGCCAACTTCAGCTGCTAAAGCATCAGAGATATAGTCACCATTTAAGTTCATAGCACAAACTACATCATAATCTTGTGGGTATAAAAGAATATTCTGTAAGAAAGCATCAGCAATACAATCTTTAACCACGATCTTTTTACCGTTTTTAGGATTTGTAAAGCTTACAACGCCCTTTTCATCTTTGGTTGCGCCATACTTTTCTTCAGCTAACTTGTAGCCCCAGTTCTTAAAGGCACCTTCTGTGAACTTCATGATATTGCCTTTATGAACGATAGTTACAGACTTTCTGTCATGATCGATAGCATATTCAAATGCAGCTCCAATTAAACGCTCAGTACCCTGTTTTGACATTGGCTTTACACCGATACCGCAGTTTTCTGTAAAGCGGATCTTTTTAACGCCCATCTCTTTTTCTAGGAAGTTAATCAGCTTCTTAGCGCCTTCTGAATTTGCTTCCCACTCAATACCTGCATAGATATCTTCAGCGTTTTCACGGAAGATTACGGTATCTACTAACTCTGGGTGTTTTACAGGTGATGGAACACCTGCAAAGTAGCGAACTGGACGCAGACAGATATATAAATCTAGAGTCTGACGTAATGCTACGTTTAATGAACGGATACCACCGCCTACAGGTGTTGTTAGAGGGCCTTTAATCGCAACATGATATTTTCTAATAAAATCGAAAGTTTCATCAGGTAACCAAGTATTCTCTCCGTAAACCTCTACAGAGCGACCGCCAGCATAGATTTCCATCCAAGCAATCTTCTTTTTACCCTGATAAGCTTTTGCCACAGCTGCATCAACTACTTTTTTCATTACAGGGGTGATATCAGCACCAATTCCATCACCACGGATAAAAGGTACGATTGGGTTATCAGGAACAATCAGCTTACCGTTATCATCGATTACAATGGCACTACCATCACTTGGAACTACAACTTTACTTGAAAACATATTTTCTCCATCTCAAAAGCAATGAGTTGTTATCTGATTTCATTGTATGCAATTTTTAACATTGAGCAAACGCATTCAGCATTTTTGAAAAAATGATCCGTGCTAAAGCAAAAGATAGAAAAAGTAACATCAAAATACCTATAAATGAACAACATTCTGCTCCTAGCCAATGTAAATTTATCTATACAAAATTAAATTCATATGGCTGACATTGTTTTATAAAGAGACTGCAATGTGCCTTTCTTCTTTTAGAATCACACTGGCGCAAAAGGACATTTTTGTATAATTCACAGTAAAATCTGCTAAAATTAGCGCCGTTGGAGAAATAACATGTCACAGAGATTTAAACCTTTTGCTACCGTAGCTCTCATCGTTGAGCACAACGGTAAATACCTGATTGTTGAAGAATATAATGAAGATCAGGATAACAGACTAGTTTTTGGCAATCCCTGCGGTCATATTGATGCGCGTGAAACTATTCTTGAAGCAGCTATTCGTGAAGGTCATGAGGAAACAGGTTGCGATGTAGAACTTTTAAGCCTAGTTTCAATTGATGACTACGTAAAAGATAATGAAACAATCTACCGTTTCTGCTTTGAAGCAAAGCTTAAAGATTATCAAGAAAAGATGTCACCTGATGACCCTGATCAGGAAATTTTAGCTGTTAAGTGGTATACAAAAGAAGAGATCTACAACGGCAAAGACAAGTGGAGAACCAGACTTGTCGGTAAAAACTTTGATGCCTACTTTAAGGGACAAAGATGCCCCTTATCTATCATTAACAGCATTCACCCTTAATAGAAAAACAACAGTATTCGTATAAAAAGAGTAAAAAATGGAATTTGATGCCCGTATTCCCTATGAAAAGCTACAAGGCAAGCACGTGGTGCTAGGTCTTTCTGGTGGTGTTGATTCATCAGTTAGTGCTGCCCTTTTAAAAGAAAATGGTATGCACGTTACAGCTTTGTTCATGAAGAACTGGGAAGAAGACGACACCAATTCATATTGTGCAGCAGCAAAAGATAGAGAAGATGCTCAAAAAGTATGCGATAAATTAGGTATTGAGCTTAAAACCATCAACTTTGCAGCTGAATATTGGGATAACGTTTTTGAAATTTTCTTATCTGAATACAAAGAAGGTAGAACTCCAAATCCAGATATTCTTTGCAATAAAGAAATTAAATTTAAAGCATTCATGCAGTATGCTATGGAAGTTTTAAATGCTGATTACATAGCTACAGGTCATTATTGTCAGCGTAGCTTTAATACTAAAAGAGCTCACCTTTTAAGAGGTAATGACAATAACAAAGATCAGAGCTATTTCTTACATGCCATCGAACAGAATGTTTTAGAAAGAGTACTTTTCCCAGTAGGCGATATTGAAAAGCCTCAGGTTCGCGCCATTGCTGATAAGTTAGGGCTTGCCACAGCTAAGAAAAAGGATTCTACTGGCATTTGTTTTATCGGTGAAAAGCGCTTCCATGAATTCCTATCTAAGTACATTCCTGCAAAACCAGGTTTAATTAGGACTGTTGATGGCAAAGTAGTCGGTAAACACGATGGCTTAATGTATGCAACTATTGGACAGAGAAAAGGTCTGCATATTGGCGGTACCAAAGATGGTAACGGCAAGCCTTGGTATGTCGTAGAAAAAGACATTAAGAATAATGAGCTGATTGTAGCTGAAGGAAATGACGACTCAGCACTATATTCAGTAGGTCTTGAAGCTGTTCATGAAACATGGATCACAGAGTGTCCTACTCTTCCATTTGAATGTACTTGTAAAATCCGTTACAGGCAGCCTGATGTTGAGTGCATTGTCACAAGAGATGGTGACAGACTGATAGTAAGATTTAAAAAGCCTGTTGCAGCTGTTGCTCCAGGTCAGTCAGTTGTATTCTATCAGGGTATGGATTGTCTAGGTGGCGCTGTAATCGACAGACATATTAAAGAGAATTAAAATGGCAGATATAAAATCAGAAACAATTGCTTTAGGGGCTCTTTTTCAGTGCTGTACACAAATACAGAGAATAGCTTCAACTGGTTATTATGATGAAAAAGCAGTTTCATGTGTGTTAAGAGCGCTTGCTGTAACTGATCCTAAATCCGTTGAAGACATCTACAATCCTGAATATTTAACCGTAGGTTTTAAGCAGATCATTGATAGTTTAGGAAAAACAGATTTTGCAAAAGGCGCTGATACCATCGTCGTAACCAAGATGGCCTTAAAACTGATTACTCTTGCACACAGTGTCGAAAGAAACCAAAGAATTTACCAAAGACTCTCTGACGAAATTGATGCTTTATCAAAAGCAGTAACTACAGAACATAGTGACTTTTTAAATGACGAACTTTGTGTGTCTTCAATTAACACTCAAAATAACTTCCACCTGTTCGGATCACTCTATCAATCAATTATCAGCCCTAACTTTGCAAAGCTTTTAATCTATGGCGATGAAAGATTTTTAAGAGATACTGATAATCAAGAAAGAATTAGAGCACTCTTACTTGCTGGTATTAGAGCTGTAATCTTATGGAGACAGGTTGGTGGCAGACGTCGTTACCTAATCTTTAGAAGAAAAGAGATTTTAAAATATGCAAGAATGCATGTTTAGTTAACAGGATTTATTGCTCACTAGTACTAGCTATGAGTGAGCAAAAGTAAATGCAAAAAAAAGAATTCTACTTAACCAAAAGAGGATCAAAATGGAATTATCATCATTAACAGCTGTATCACCATTAGATGGTCGTTATGGTTCTAAAACTGAAGAATTACGCCCTATCTTCTCAGAGTATGGCTTAATGCGCTTCCGTGTTCAGGTAGAGCTTACCTGGTTAAAGCACCTAGCAGCTTGCGAACAGATTAAGGAAGTACCTCAGTTCTCAAAAGAAACCATCGCTTTTATCGATGACATCATCAAAAACTTCTCAGAAGAAGATGCTAAGAACATCAAAGAGCGTGAAGCTGTAACTAACCACGATGTTAAAGCTGTTGAGTATTTCTTAAAAGATAAGACTGCTGCTAATTCCGAAATTGCAAAGGTTCGTGAGTTCATCCACTTTGCTTGTACCTCTGAAGATATCAACAATAACTCTCACGCTTTAATGTTAAAGACAGCTCGTGAAGAAGTTATCTTACCTATCTTAGATAAGATCATTGATGCAATTACTGATCTAGCACACAAATATGCTGAAGTTCCTCTACTAGCACGTACTCACGGTCAGCCAGCTTCACCTACCACCATTGGTAAGGAAATGGCAAACGTTGTATATCGTATGCGCCGTCAGCGTGACGAAGTTGCTCGCGTTGAAATCATGGGTAAGATTAACGGTGCTGTAGGTAATTTCAATGCTCACTCTGTAGCATATCCTGATATTGACTGGTACGCATTCTCAAAGCGTTTTGAAGAAGATCTAGGTTTAACCTTCAACCCATACACCACTCAGATCGAGCCTCATGATTACATGGCTGAGCTTTTTGCTGCTGTTGACAGATTCAACACTATCTTAATCGACTTTGATAGAGATATCTGGGGTTACATTTCAAATGGTGTATTCACTCAGAAGACTATTAAGGGTGAAATTGGTTCTTCAACTATGCCACACAAAGTAAACCCTATCGATTTTGAAAACTCAGAAGGTAACTTAGGTATTGCTAATGCTCTGTTCGTACACTTAGGTAACAAACTACCTATTTCACGTTTCCAGAGAGATTTAACCGATTCAACCGTATTGCGTAACTTAGGTGTTGCTTTTGGTTACTCAATCATTGCTTACAAATCAACCTTAAAGGGTATTTCTAAGTTACAGGCAAACCCAGAGCACACAGCATTAGAGTTAGATAACAATTGGGAAGTTTTAGCAGAGCCATACCAGACTGTAATGCGTCGTTACGGTATTGCAAATCCATATGAGAAGTTAAAGGCTTTAACCCGCGGTCAGAAAGTAACAAAGGAAATCATGGAGAACTTCTTAGAGTCTCTTGATATGCCTGAGGAAGCTAAGGCACTATTACGTGGTTTAACCCCTGCTACTTATATCGGTCGTGCAATTAAGTTTGCTAAAGACATCTAATCATTAAAATCATATGTCTTAAAGCCTGTCATAAAATTTCATGACAGGCTTTTCATTATGTTGATTCTTACCATATTCAAAAGCCGCAATCAAAAAAATCAATTTCTTTAAAAAATCATCTGTAGCTTAGAAATAGCTAATACCTATCGCTTGCACTAATAATTACCTATAATCCCTAGTAAATTAGTGTGTTTTTAAAAACTTACAAATCAATAAGTTAACTCTTTTCCTACTAAATATATATGTTTAGTAATTGACATTATTTTTTTCATAGATCAAGATATACACATGAAAAGGAAATAGTAGCAACTAAAACTGCTTAAGGAAGAATTTCATGTTAAAAGTTTATCGAATGCCCTGTTGTAGATTTAACTTATAAATATTAACTTCAAATAAATCACAGTAGGATAATTAAAAATGACAGCACATATCAAAGATTTTATCGAACAAGAATTCTATCATTTCCACTCACATCCTGAATTGTCTTATCAGGAGTTTGAAACCACAAAAAGATTAAAAGAAGATCTAGAAAAGAACGGTATTAAGATCTTACCTTTAGATTTAAAAACCGGTGTTGTAGCAGAAATTGGTCAAGGCAATACTACCGTGGCTATTAGAGCTGATATTGATGCTCTTCCTGTTCAGGAGAACACAGATCTTTCTTACAAATCTACAGTTTCTGGCGTAATGCATGCCTGCGGTCATGACAGCCATGCAGCAACCATCCTAGGTGCAGCTCTTCTTTTAAAAGAGCATGAAAAAGAGTTAAAAGGTAAAGTAAGAGTCATCTTTCAGCCTGCTGAAGAAGCTCCTGGCGGAGCAGGTACCGTGATTAAGGCTGGTGGCCTAGATGGTGTTAAAGCAATCTTTGGTATCCATTCGTCATCACTATTTGATGTAGGAACCTTAGGTATTAGCGCAGGTCCAAATCATGCTGCTGTTGAAAAGTTTAAGATTATCTTTACTGGTAAAGGCACCCATGCAGCTCAACCTCAGCAAGGTAACGATGCCATCATCATTGGTACTAACTTTGTTAATGCAGCCCAATCTATCGTTTCAAGAAACATTGATGCAAGCCATGCTGTAATTGTGTCAATTACACATTTTGAAGCTGGTACTACCTGGAATGTAATTCCTGAAACTGTTCTATTAGAGGGTACCATTAGAACCTACACCAAAGAAGACAGACAGATTGCAAAATCTCGCCTTGAAGAGATAGCTAAAGGTATTGCTTCAACATTCAATGCAAAAGTAGATTTTGAGTGGTTAGTAGAGTTGCCTGCAACCGTCAATGATGCTCCTTTATCTGACTTTGCTAAAGAAGTTGCCTTAAAGGAAGGCTTTAAGGTAGAACCAAATCCAAAATCATTAGGTGGAGAGGACTTCTCTTTATACCAAGAAGTAATTCCAGGATCTTTTATCATGATAGGAACAGGTGCTAGCTACCCTAACCATAATCCAAACTTTAAGGTAGATCCTAAAGCTATCTACCCTGCTGCTCAATATGTAGCAAAACTGGCTACTACTTATTTGGAGAATAACTAATAATGAGTGATGTAACCACAAACACTGTAAACAGTGACAAAACTATTATTAGTTTTGAGAAGTTATCTAAACGCTATGAGAAGAAAGGTCAGATCTTTGTAGCTTTAGATAATGTAACTTTTAAGGTAAATAAAGGCGACGTTTACGGTTTAATCGGATTTTCTGGTGCAGGTAAATCAACACTCCTAAGAATGGTAAACGCCCTTGAGACTCCAACAGAAGGTAAGGTCTTTGTAAAAGGTGTTGATTTAACCTCTCTAAAAGAAAGTAAGTTACGTGAAATCCGCAAAGACATCGGCATGATCTTTCAGGAGTTCAATCTGTTAGAGACAAAAACTGTCTTTGATAATATCGCCATACCTTTAGTGCTAAGGCATGAGAACAAGCAGAAGATCAAAGCTCGTGTTGAAGAGCTGTTAAAGTTCGTAGGTCTTGAGGATAAAGCAAAGGCTCTTCCAGGTGAACTTTCAGGCGGTCAAAAACAGCGTGTTGGTATTGCAAGAGCGCTTGCTACAGAGCCTGAAATTCTACTCTGTGATGAGGCTACCTCAGCTCTTGATCCTGATACTACAGAGTCAATCTTAAACTTGCTAGCTAGAGTTAATAAAGAGCTTAACGTAACCATTCTTTTTGTTACCCATACAATTAGAGTAGTACAGAAGCTTTGCAATAAGGTAGCAATTCTAGAGCATGGTAAGTTAGTTGAAAACGGATCTGTAATTGACATTTTTTCAAAGCCTAAGAGCACTATTGCTAAACGCTTTGTTGAGACCGTAATTCCAAGCAAAATTCCTGAGAGTATTGTTGCTGAACTAAAGAAATATGAAGCAAACTATAAAGTTATCCGAATTTTCTTCCACGCAGAACATGCAACCGATGACGTAATTTGGCAGATTAACGCCAAATTAGGGGTTCACACCAACGTTATGTTCGCATCAGTTACAGAGTTACAGGGGCGAGTACTATCAATTATTACCCTGCAGTTAACCGGTAACGAAGAAGACTTTAAAAAAGTTGAGGATTACATTAACTCTCATGGCATTGCTTTTGAGGAGGTACCAGTATGATGGACGCATTCTTTAAATCTCTTGACGTAACACAGTCTCAGTTAATTGACTGCGCTAATCAAACTTTATACATGGTATTTGTATCCTTAGTTCTAGGCTCACTAATTGGTATTGTCCTAGCCTTAATCTTAGTACTCTCAAGAAAAGGCGGTATCAAAGAGAATAAGTATGTATTCTTTATTGTAAATACCTTTATCAATATCGTGCGTTCAATACCATTTATTATTCTCCTAGTATTCATTCTACCTGTAACTAAGGCCATTGTAGGTACACGTATTGGTACAACTGCAGCCTTAGTACCTTTAACCTTCTTTATTGCCCCATATCTAGCTAGACTGTTTGAAAACAGCTTACTTGAGGTAAATCACGGCATTATTGAAGCTGCTAAGGCAATGGGCGCTACTACATTCCAGATCATTATTCACTTTTGGTTACCAGAGGCTAAAGGCTCACTAATTCTCTCAACTACCATTGGTACTATCGGTCTGTTAGGAGCAACTGCAATGGCTGGTGTCATCGGTGGTGGCGGTGTAGGTGATTTAGCTTTAACCTATGGCTATCAGAGAATGAACTTCCCTTTGATGCTGTTCACAGTTATCGTGCTTATAGTCTTTGTGCAGATCATTCAGAGCATTGGTAACTACTTTGCTGCAAAAGCTAGAAAGCACTAATCAAAGTTTTTTAATTGGTTATTCCACAGGATTCGTTTTGTTAACAAAAACAAGTTTCAGTCAAATTAAGGAAAAATTTATTATGAAAAAATTATCATTAACCTTACTTGCAGCTTTAGTTGCAACTTCAATCTCAGCAAATAGTGCATTTGCTTTTGATAAAGATCATTCAACCTTGGTGTTTAGTAAGTCACAGGGTCCTTACTCAGAGCTATTCATCAATGGTGTCCAGCCAATCTTAGAAAAAGAAGGCTATACCATTAAAGGCGTTGACGTATCTGACCTATTACAGGCGGATATTGCTTTAAACGAAGGCGAAGTTGATTTCAACGTTGAACAGCACACAGCTTACATGCAGAACTTCAATAAGTCTCAGGACGGTCACCTAGCAGCTATTACCCCTATTCCAACAGTTTTAGCAGGTATTTATCCAGGCTCAAAGAATGACTTATCAAAAGTAGAAGATGGTGATGTAGTTGCTGTTCCAAATGATGCTTCAAATACAGCTCGTGCTTATAACATTCTAGAGAAAATTGGTTGGATTAAGCTTGATCCAAATATCGATAAGACTAAGGCAACTCAGAACAATATCATTGAGAATTCTCACAAGTTAAAGTTTGTTGAGATGCATTCAATGAGTATTCCAGCTGTAGCAACTGACTTTGCTTATGTAGTTATCACAGGTTCTGTTGTTTACAACGCAAAAGTTGATCCTAAGACCAAGTTAGCTGAAGAGACCATTGCTCCTCACTTATTACTACAGGTAGTTGTACAGGATAAGTACAAGGACAGCATTTGGGCTAACGATATTAAAGATGCTTATCAGTCAAAAGAATTTAAAGAGTACCTAGATAAGAATAACGACGGCTTATGGTTTGTACCTGATTATTCTAAAGAAGCTAAGTAATTTTTAGATCTTACCTAAAAAGCTGTACTGACTAGTACAGCTTTTTGTTTTCAAAATAGTTAAAAACTTGGGCTATTTTGAAGTATCTAAAGGAGCAAATGACTTTACTAAGTCGTCAATTGCTTTGCATTGAGCTAAAAATGATTCTAGTTTATCTAGAGGTAAAGCCGAAGGACCATCACACTTTGCTGTATCTGGATTTGGATGAGCCTCTAAGAATAAACCTCCAATTCCTACAGCCATACCTGCACGAGCTAAATCACTAACCTGAGCTCTACGACCACCTGAGGCTGCACCAGTACTATCTCTGCACTGTAATGAATGTGTAACATCAAAAATCACTGGATAATTGCCACATACCTGCTTCATGACACCAAAACCTAGCATATCAACTACTAAGTTGTCATAGCCAAAGCAAGTGCCTCTATCACAGAGCAATAAATTACTGTTACCGCACTCTTCGAACTTTTTAGTGATATTTACCATCTGACCTGGTGATAAGAACTGAGGCTTCTTAATGTTAATAACTTTGCCTGTTTTTGCCATAGCATTTACAAGATCAGTCTGTCTTGCTAAAAAAGCAGGGATCTGCAAAACGTCCACAACTTGAGCTACAACTGGAGCCTGTTCTTTTTCATGAATATCAGTAATAACTGGTACATTAAAGGTCTTTTTAATTTCTTCAAAGATCTTCATACCCTCATCTAGACCAGGTCCACGATATGAATAAATTGAAGAGCGGTTAGCTTTATCAAAGCTTGCTTTAAAGACATAAGGAATATGTAACTTTTCTGTTACCTTTACATAATGCTCGCAGATCTGCATTGCCAAATCGCGACTTTCAAGTACGTTCATACCACCAAAGAGTACAAATTTACCTGAATTTGAAACTTCAATATCGCCTATTTTGATTACTTTATCTACCATATCAGCACTCACTTAATTTTGCTTCACTAAAAAACTGAAGACATCTGTTTTGTGAAAGGAATTGATAGCTGATTTTATCAAGAGCAATACTGTTTTAAAACAATTTGTTTTGTAAGGTGAGGTGTTTATAAGAATTTAGGAATAAATAAGCCTGTAAATTTGCTTCACAGGCTTAAATGCTTAGATAAATTATAGATACTAGTTCTGCTCTTTATAAGCTAAGTAAGCCAGTAAATTTAAACTGGCGTTGTAGTAATCCTCTGAGGTAGCAAGGTTAGGCTCCATAATTGGCTTACCCATAACTAAATCACGCACAGCTTTAAGACCTGAGCTCATATTATAGGATGCAGTCTCACCTGTGGCGACATTAACCCAGGCAGGAGTACTGTACTCTGGGTACTTTGAATACCACTCTCGCCATACATTTAGCTCTTGAGCATTCTTGTTTTCCCAGTAAAGGTATAAAGGAACTCTAATTGCGTCATAGCTTGAGCGAGCTGGCCACTGCTCTGCTGGGATCATCTCATCAGTAGGAGTCAATTTTATCCAATCAGGTGCTAGTTTTACTCTCTGGTTCTTTAAATCAAAGAGCATCTTTTTGCCATCATTTATTAAATCATAGAACTGCTTTAAATGAGTCTTATTATAGATATTAGAAAGAGCTGGATAGATAAAATAGCTTGGATTTACGATCACATAGTTATTGTAATAAAAGCCGTTTACAGCAGGAATGATGACGTTATAAGAGCCATATTTGGTAATAGTAAGGGCCATCATATGCATGCACAGGCTCTCAGCCTTTTTAGCGTAATCTTTATTCTTCCATTTATCTGCAGCTTTAAATAATGCATTGGCAATCATCAGATCACCGTCGGTTGCGTTATTCTTATCAGCTACAGGATCACCACCGTCACGTTTATAAGCCCAGAAAAACAAACCTGTCTTTTTGTCATAAAGATTTGCATAAGACCAGTTTAGAATTTTGTCAAAACTGTCTCTGTCATTATAGGCAACAGCAAACATTAAACCATAGCTCTGACCTTCTGAGTGGGTCATGTTATTGTTGCCTGTATCGATGATAGCACCTTCATCACTTAAATACTTGGCTTTATAATCATCCCATGCATTAGCAGACACAGCTTGTGTAGATAAAGCTAAAAGTACACAAGTTGCTTTTAATAAGTGTCTTATCTTAAGTTGACTTATTTTCATTGTTCACCTTACTTTGATTTAATCTAGATTTATCTGCCTAAATCAAATTTTTAAGTTTGTTTTTATTATATTTTTTGTAAAAAATAAATATACTCAGATTTTTACTAAAATTATCTAAGCTAAGTCACATTATTTAATCTGCATCAAATGATCGTTTGCCTGTTTTCCTATGCTTTCAAAGCTAAGACCAATTCCTGAGGTTTTAAAGATACCACCACACACTTTAAAGCATTAGGTGCACCTGTCTGCTCAAACCAGCCTTTATATAAACCACATAATAGTACAGAGAACAATTCTAAAAAGTTATCTGCATAGTCATTATCTGTACACTCTGGAACTTGTCTTAGATTTATCTTTAAATTATCCCCTTCATCAGACAGAGTAACTACACCAAAGCCTAAGTCCTCTAAAATATCATTCATTTCAAGATTCAATCGAGACAGTGAATCTGTTACATGCACTGGATACTCATCAGACAGTCTTAAACCTGCTTCGTAAATAAAGTCGCAGACATCATTTTTACTTGCATTAGCTTCCATCATTTTCATCATGATGGTAACTAAATCTAAAAAGCCTTTAGATGATGCTCTGGTATCTTGAAAAAACCTGCTCATTTAATGACCTCCTAGGACTGACTTGATGTAGAGCATTTCATACATTTCGTTGTAATCGCCAAAGGTGTTGTAATTTAAAGAACCACCAACTACTAAATCATCTAACAAGTAGTAATCAAGATTTAACTTAGCAGAGCCCCCAATACCACTTTCGCTCTTTGAAGGGAATCTTGAGTATGGAGCTAAACCAAAATCCTTGAGCATATTCAGATCTGACTGATACTGTTTGTTAGTTGGGAAGTAATCCTCTTCATTTTCTTTATATGACTGATAACCTAAAGCAATATTTGCTGTAAATTTCAGATCATCAGTTCTCTTCATATAGGTAAATGGAATTGAGGCAATATAGTAGTTCTGAGGACTGAAATAACCACCATGACCTAGAGTAAAGTGATTCTCATTATGAGAATAGTTGTCATAGGATAATGATAAGCCTACAGTCATATCCTCATACATGGTAGGTTTAAAAGGATGAACATATAAAGTACTCTTTAAACCATAGCTTGAGTTAGACAGGACATTCTTACCTAAATATCTATAGGCATTAGTTTCAAGTGAAGCTCCTACAAAGCCATCATCGTAGGCATACTCAATAGAGCCACCGTTCTTGGTAACTCCACCCCAATAAGTGCCAGACATTCTGTCTTCATATCCAAAATAGGATAATAAAGAATCAGTCATAGCTCTTCTCTCGCCTTTAAAGCGCAATTCGCTATAGGCACTTAAAGGTATCTTAAAGTAAGTTCCACCGACAACAGTAGTACCTTCCTTGCCTACAGGAGTTATACCAAAGTCTAACTTGTAATTATCATCAGATAAAGCTGCAGCAAAACCTACACCGGTCTTTCTCTTAGCTTTAGCATCAGCCATTACTGCATTAGCAGACTGCAGATTATTAACAGCCTTCATGACAGCTCTTACATCTTTAAACTGAGCAAAGTACTGCATTAGTCTCTGTCTGCCTTGTGCTGACTGCAATGAAAAATCAGCAGCATCTAACAAGTCGCCCTGTAATAATTTAGCTACATCTGCCTGATCTTTAATCTTATCCAGGCCATTTTGCACCATGAAAGCATTGATATTGCCAGCATCAGTAAGTTTTGAATAAGACTCTTTTAATGCATTGATTCTAGTAACCAAGTTCTGAACACCAACATTTAGTGCATTAGTACCAAATTCATTAGATGATGATGGCAGCACAGTACCTGCGCTAAAGCTATCCATTCTTGCAGTAAGATCAAGCTTTAGGCCACCTAATACAGGAGTTGATACAGTTACAGGTACAGAAATTCCCTGTAATTTACTCATACCATCCTCACCGTCTTTCTGTCGACCTTCAACAGAAACACTTGCTGTTGTTGCAACCTTATCCTTTAAAGCTCTTATCATGAAGTTGATTTCATTTAATGAATTTCTCTTCTCAGTTGGAGACATATTATAAGAATAAGAACTATTAGCTTTTTTGTTCTCCCAAGGTAATATTACCTTAGTCTTCATGATCTCTGATGAATTGCTCTTATTGACAAATGGGTTATTAGGAGCTCTTGAGGTTGAAGCTACAGATAAATCAGGATCTTCTACATTATTAGCTGAGGCATAGTCATATCGACTATCAATTAAAGCACGGGCTCTGTTTAACTTTTCTAGAGCATCTCTATAGTCTTTGTTCTTGTTATCAATTCTAGCTAGCAAGGTTAAGACTTTTGGATCATCAGTATTCTGCAACTTCATAGCAAGAACTGTTGCAGTGTCATAATCCTCATTAGCTAAAGAAGCGTTGATTGCACCTTGTAAGGCCTCCTGATTATCAGCATTGACACTTAAAACTTGTTCATAAAGTTTATATGACTCGTTATACATGCCATTATCCTGATAAATTCTGGCCATTGCCATTCTTAGGGCAGGATTTTCAGGATCTTTTGAAATTAGAGGATAAATCACATCATAAGCGTCAGCATAACGGTTTAGATTACGCAGGGCATCAGCTTTTCTTACAGCGTCCCCTGTAGCTATCTTTTCTATATCTGAGTAATTAGAATTAGCTAACAATTGCTGATTCTCAGAGAACATTCTTGCCTTATCTTCATTACCGGTCTGGTTATAAACTGTAATTAAATCAGCATAATCAGAGATAGATGCATCAAGATCCATTGGTCTTGCAGCCACTGTATCAGCTAAACTCAAAGCTTTATTAGGATCGCCTGCCTTTAAATATAAAAAGGCTAAATGTGAAAGCTGTGTATTTGAAAGACTTGCTTCGTTCAGGTTCATCATACGCAATGTATTTAAGGCTGCCTGAGAATTACCAGCCTTTTCATACAGTTCAACCTGACTGAAGGTTCTGTTAATTGCAAGTTCTTCTTTTAAAGCTTTAACCTGTGGTGTATCTTTTCTGATCCTTGAAACAGCGTTATCTGCCTGTGAATATTGTTTGAATTCACTTAACAAGGAAGCTGCTGCTAAAAGATCCTCATCATTTGCATTATCTCGTGTCAAATAACTTATCTGAGAAGAAGCTCCTGCCTCATATCCCTGTTGTTTTAAGAGTCTGCCTAAATCATAGTGAAGCCATGAAGCTTTAGGATATTTGTTAAGTCCCTGCTGTAAAGTTTCAATAGCACCAGATACATCTCCTGTACTTGCTTTTCTTTGAGCACTTTCTCTTATAGGAGGAATTGGATCAACGTAAGCTTTAGATGCTGTAGCATTGCGGATCTTATCAGCTAAAGATACAGGCATGGTTGCAAGTAAACCTTTAGCTTTTTCACTCTTGCCACTGTCTCTGTACAGATAATAGAGCATTTCATTAGCACCAGCATTTGTAGAATCTGCAGCTAATACAGTAGTAAGAGCAAGTTCAGCCTGAGCTACATTACCCTGCTTCTTTAAAATGTCAGCCTTTGTAAGCAAGGCATCAACATCATAAGCATTCTTTTGTAATATTGAATCTAATTGAGCTAAAGCTTCTTTGTAATTACCTGTAGCCTCATATGAAGAAGCTGCAGCTAAGTTTGCATCATGATCTAATTTATCCTTTTTACTTCCGCCTAAAGAAGCTGCTTTTGCTAAGTATTCATGAGCTTTTACGTAGTTTTTAAGCTCTAAGTGCAAGTAACCTATTGCTTCTAATGCATCCTGATTATTAGGATTTTTTGCCAAGATCTTTTCAAAATCATGAATAGCATCTAACTTATCTGAAGCTGACTTGTCATAGGCTTTTTTAGTCATACCTCCTATGATAGTGCTGTCATAGTGAGCTTTAACCTCACTGTCATTTGGATGACGTGAAGCATAATCTGAATAGTATTTTTCATCATTTTGCTCAGGATCAAGCCATAATAAAGCCTGTCTTAAAGCTTTATCTGCATCCTGAGATTTAGGAGCATAGTATGCTAATACAGAGATACCTTTTCTAATCGTACTCTGACGGTAACTTAAAATTTTGCCATAAGTTATCTGAGCATTGACATCATTGGCATTAGTTTTGATGTAATTGACTAATCCTGTTAATGCCCTTTGATAGTAGTTAGGATCACCTGACATTGTGAGGTAATACTCAGATACTAACTCTTTTGGTGGCATTACACCTGTAAACAACTTTTGATATTCAACTAAAGCTGCAGTTACATTGCCTGATGAGGCTAAAGCTCTTGCATGATTTAGCTGATCAGATGACAGTGACTGCATATTTCTCTGATTATCCAGTTGCAAGATATAGGTACTGCCAGGAGATAGCTTATAGAGCTTGTCTCTGTAGAGCTTTGCATTCTCATTGTCTTTTACTTCAAAAGACCACAATGACATTAAGTACAAGCATTCTTCATTGTGAGGATCAGAGATTAAAACTCTTTGCAATGACTGCATAGCTCTATCGTGCTGTTGCTTGTCATGCCAAAAGTTAGCCTGTTTGATTAATCCCTGAATTAAATTTGAATTATTGTTATTTAAGGCAGGAGCTTGATCACTTTGAGCTTGTTGAGCACTTTGAGATTGTGTATTAGTTGCTCTGTTCTCTGTTGCAGCTTGAGCATTATTAGATGCAACAGAACCGCCTCTCATTGCAGCGCGTCCTGACATAGATTGAGACTGATCTTCAGCATAGGAAGAGGCTGCTGTTGCATCATGAGTTAATAAGGCCATCAGGATCACAGAGATGGCATTAAGCTTATTTATTGTCTTTGACATACCGTTTACCTAAACCTTATCTAACCATTTTGTCTGTTACTGTTTTCTAAAAGACGAGCACGAGATCTTCTTTGTAGATATTTTGAAATGATATATGACAACAAGATCAAAACAATAAATGATGAAATACATAACCAAATTACATGCTCACCAGCAAAGGTTAAGATCTTAAAGGAGGTAGAAACATTTCCTGAGAAGATGTAATCGCCAACATTAAATGACATAACTTTATTAAGACCTGAGATTAAAGTAATGTCTCCACGAACTTCGCGGTTAACTTTTGAATTTGACAAATCGTCGGTTAATTTATCTAGTTCTTCATCATCAGTTGCTGTAACAACTACAGCAATTTTATCTGAATCAAATGGTGAGAGGAAACTTAAAAAGCCTCGCCAAGCCATTGAAGTTCTTACATAACGGTTGGCATCGAGATTTTCAGCTCTAAAATCACCACTTAAGAATCGTCTTAAACCTCTAAAGAATCCACCTCTAAAAGATATAAGACCATAATCATAAATGTTAAGTTCATTACCGTTAAAGATAAAAGCTGACCCATCAAATAACTTAGATAAATAGTCTTTATGAGACAGATTTGAAATCACCAGTAAATCCTTATCTTCAAAGAACTCGGGCTCTTTTGTAAATAAATCTGAACCTATGACAACTTGCTCATAACTTACCATGGATCCTGTTGAGTTTCCTGCTCTTGCAACCATATTCATAAGTGTATTGAGCTCAACAGCTGTAGGGTTATCAGGTAACAGAACAACTGTATGAGAAAAATCAGAATACCTTGTAAATGGGAAGCTTGCTCCTACAAAATAAGATAAATTTGGTAGTCGTGCAAAATGTCTTGTTTTTGAAAGATCAATATAACTTGACTCATCAATAACACTCTTTACATTAGGATCTGAGATAACTGAACAAGGTGTATTTGGCTTTAATCTTAAATCAAAATAAAGCTCTAAGTTATTATCACCATATATCATGCTTGGAGAAATCTGAACATGACGCTTATCTTCACGAGCATCACCACCAGACAATCTCCAAATATTTTCTAATAAGCCTTTCTTATTTACAGGTAACTTATCTAAAAAAGCTCCTGATAACAGCAGATTTAAACCTGACTCATTCTCGTCAATATTTTTATCTAAAGGGAACTCATAAGCGACATAAAGATCACCTGAATCTTCATATAACTGATAAAGATCTGGAGCTGCCTTAAATGACAGATTTAAAGGACCATGAGTATAGCCATGAGTTACTAAAGACTGGTTGTTTTTAAGTAGTGAACTTAATAGAACCTTTTTATTTGAGGAGATCCAATTTGGAGCATCATAAGCCTCTCTTAATTCAGGCTTATCATCTTTTATTTTTAAATAATCTGTAGCTGTTGATAAGTTTGCCTTCACTAAAGAATAAACAGCTTTAATAAAATCAGACTTGTTTTTAGCTACAATAAAAATATTCTTGTAAGGTCTGCTATATGGATTATCTTTAATGTAAATGCCTCCCTTTTTAGGCATATCAATACCAGCTACAGTTTGTCCCGGATGGGCAAAGACAATTGAATTGTCCTGAGGCAAGGTATCAGATGAAACATTAAATTTAACTGTTCTGTAATCAGCTATAGTCCCAAAGTAAGATGCTAACATCAATGGTCCATACAAGATGTCAGTTGAGGTATTCTTTGGTAAAACAAAGTTAATTAGAGTTTGAGCTGAATTAAACCTATCAAAAAATGGTAATGGGAACAAACTTAAATCTGAGCCTAATTCTAAATTGTAACCATTAACTGAAAGATAACTTTCAGGATCGATTAAGATCTTTTGCTTGCCAGAATAATCAATCTTACAAACAAATTCCTCATCAGTCATTTCAAGTGTGAGTGAATTTTCCTGAGCTAAATACTCAGCAGGGATATCCAACTCATAGTTAGTTATTTCTGTTTTAGCTACAGGTAGTGAACCTAAAGCCTGACCATTTACCTTCACATCAATATGGTTGGTATTCCCCTGCATAGCCTCAGTCATACTTACGTAAAGATCGAGTCTTGCTGAGGTGATAACCTTATCAATAGGTAAGGTAAATGAAATACCAGCACTCTTTTGACCAGGATAAATTTCAATACCTTTTGGACTTCCCATGTTTGTCAAGGTTATTTTTGAAGCATATGGCTTAATTTCATTGTCCTGAGTTAGTAGCTGATGATTCTGTAAGTTGTCATCATTCTGCATTTTTGAGAAATACAAATTGTCACTTGTAGTTTGATCACTTGCTGTGTTATCTAATGGCTTTGAATCTAACAGGATCTCTTGTAGTGCTGCTGGTAATTCATTATCAGCAGTTGCTGTAGCATTAAGCGCAGTTTTTTGCTGTCTAAAATCTCTATCTTTGGCAGAATTGGAAGCCGCAAAAGAAGAGGCTACAGCGCACAACAATGAAACTAAAGTCAGTGTCTTAAATAAATTTTTCATCTTATTTACCTACCACAGACACATGAATATCATCACTTCTTCTCTTGCTAAATAAAGAATCTTTAATACATGCAAGAATGGTAATAAATGATCTAATAGGATTATCTTTCTTATAATCAGGTCTTACCCAAGTATCAGCACGTGAGAAGAGTAAGCGCACAAACTCACGCCTTGTATCCAAATCGACATTTACAAAGGTAAAACGTAAATAATCTTCGTTTTCATTATCTCTGTGAATTCTCTTAACAGGAACACACATAGTGGTGTAATCAGTTGCAATTTCGATATCGGTAATAGGATCATCATCAATATTTAATTCGCCTGTTACAAAGTTATCAACACGGCAACCTCCCATAGAAAGATCGCGCATGATAGTTCTTGAGCAGATGCCACTTGCCTGATACACATTTACAGGAGTCTCTAAATACAGACGCTGCATCTTACGTTTATTTGCTGTTTCTCTACCCACACAGATAGCAGCTAAAAGTAAGATTGAATTTACACAAGCCTAAAATATATTCAGCAAAGTAGGACCTAATTGCAAATCAAAGTAACTTGGGATAGAAAGCTTAACAATACTGAAAATCACAGCAAAGATAAGCAGACCTAAAGTGATTAAATGAGGTCTTACTGAGGTTGCATCAAAGAAGGCTTTTTCAACAGTCTGACCTTTATCAGTAACGTTGAAAGAACCATGATGAGGCAAGAATAAGGTTACAAGTGTAGGTAATACAAGATGGAAAGACAGAATGGTATCGTAAATCTGTCCCCAGAAGCTGTATCTATAGTTACCATATAGTCTTGAATTTGAGAAAATGGATAAGACTAAATGAGGTAAAGCATAAGATAAGAGCAACCCTACGGAACCATGTACAATAGAAATACCAAAAATCAGGTACAGTAACGGAGTTACCATGAAGATAATACATGGAACAGCAAAGAAGAAATAGGTTGTAGCTGATAAATAGCAAAGTCTTTGAGCAAATGAAAGACCTTTACCTAAAAGAGGATTGTCCAATCTAAAGATCTGGATCATACCTCTAGCCCATCTGTTTCTTTGCTGCAAATGCTGAACTAATTTTTCTGTTGCAAGACCACCTGCCAAAATATGATCTAGGAAAGCTGTCTTCCAACCACGTCTTTGTAGACGCAGAGCGGTATGAGCATCCTCGGTTACAGTCTCAACAGCAAATCCGCCAATTTCATCTAGAGCCTTTCTTCTGATTACAGCACAAGAACCACAGAAGAATGTAGCATTCCAGTTATCATTACCACGCTGAATAGGACCGTAGAATAGATCATTCTCAGGAGGAATATCACGACCTAAATAAAGGTTTCTCTGAATAGGATCAGGTGAATAGAAATGGTGAGGAGTTTGCATTAAAGCTAACTTTTCATCTTGTAAAAATGCACCTACAGTTGACTGTAAAAAGATCTTAGTGGTGATATGGTCACAGTCAAAAATTGCAATTAACTCACCATTAGTAAGTGTCATTGCATGATTTAAGTTACCAGCTTTTGCATGATCATTCTTTTGACGGGTGATGTAGCCTACATTTGCCTCTGTAGCAAAGGCTGCGAACTCTTTTCTCTTACCATCATCTAAAAGATAAACCTTAATCTTATCTTTTGGATATTCAAGACATTGAGCTGCAAGAACTGTGTCGCGAACTACTTCTAATGACTCATTGTAGGTAGGAATATATACATCTACTGTTGGCCATAAAGAGGTATCCTTCGGTAATGGCACAATTTTACGTTTCAATGACCATGAAAGCTGGAAGAAACTTAACAGCAAAACCATGTAAACGTAAATTTCAGCAATCAGCAATAAAATTCCGAAGATCATATCAATCCATGATGGAAAGACGAGAGTCTGTGTTATACGGAAGAACATATAACGAGTAGAGCAGACAACAGCTACCATCATGATACAGAATGACACGAAGTGCTTTTTTGAACAAAAATGAGCAATAAGACAAGCACCAATCATACTTAATCCAAAGATAAACTGATTGTGTGCACTCATTGGGGCTACGATAACCAAAACTAAAACAGGTAGTGCTATCGCTATTAAAAAGAAAAACGTTAGATAAGGATGTTTCATTTTTATCCCCTCTTAGTTTTGCTTTCTCAATGGATTGATGATCATTGTGCCTTTCTTAACATCAAAGCCTAAGATAGAAGCAACCTTTCTTGCGATAACTTCAATATCAAAAGCGGCAGCTGAATTTTTGTTATAGTCATATACAGAGATCTGCTGACCTGCTGCCTCGGTTACTGAAGTATCACGATGGATCATACCTAACAAATTATCTTTAAAATTCTTAATTGCAAAGCTTTGAACTTCTCGATTTAATTTAATTCTGTTATCAATCTGATTCAAAATAATGTAATAACCAAGACCACCACCTACAAGGCCATCCATAAGACCGCCTGCAAGCAGTTGAGAAAATAAAGACACTGATGCTGCATCTGCAAGTAAAGGCACAATCTGCATATTTGATACAGAAGCAATAGACTCTAAAGCTTGAGTGTAACCAGGCGCAAAATCAGCAATAACCAAAAGATCAGGATTATTAAATAGTGATTTTTGTACTGTTCTAAAGTAGTCAGGTGTCTTTAGAGCATCATCAAGGACTTGTCTTTGCTCTTTATCTGACTTGCCAAAAGGCAACATATAAAGGTTCTTGTCTACATTGATACATGCACTGATCCAGTCCTTATCAGGAATTGATACAAAGCCTCTTTCATCATTTAAGGACATGCCAAAATATAGTCTTAATGCATTTTGAGGATCAAAATCAATTACAACAACTTTAGTACCAGCTCTTGAAAAGGCATAAGCTAAATTTGCAACTACTGTAGTTTTACCAACACCACCTTTTGGTGAACATACACTTATTACTGGCATTTTAATAATCTCTTATAAATAGCTTGTAGAGAATCTTCATTGGTTGAAGATGTTTCATGATTTGACTTAAATAAAGCAGAAAATCTACCTTTAGATTTAGTATTTTCAGAATAATTTGTATTACTGTGAATTTCTGAGTATTTGTCAGAATATTTCTCTGAATAGCTGCTGTTTTTTAAGGCACGGTTTTGATTGTTAAATGAATAGTTATCTTTTGGATAGTCTATAGGAGCACGAGCCGCAAAACCAACATCATCATTATCCTCTCGTAAAAAAGAAATAAGAGAACTTCTGTTTTTCAATGGTTTTGCAATATGAGCAATATTAATAGGATCTTGTTTAAAATTGACTGGTGTTGAATGTTGTCCTTTGATTAAAGACATCACAGAGTCATGATCCTTAAGACCATCACCATTGCCTAAAAGAGATTCAGGATGTTCCTTTTCATCCTGTTCTTTTGCAATTTGTCTTATTAACGAAAAAGCAGAGTTTTGTAACTGATCCTGAGGATCTGTGTTCTCATCAAAATTCTGAAAGCTAACTTCATTTTCACCATAAGCTTTTACAAAGTTATTCTCATCGTTTGCTTTTGACATAGCTTATTCTCCGTTCAGAATGAACGTATTATTAGGCATCACATACCTATGGTATTTCAAACAAGAAATAGAATTATTTTTTACATTTTTGATTCTAGCATACGACCAAAGTTTATTTTTAGACACGACTCAACTCTGAACAATAAAAAAGCCCATTTCTCATTGAAATAGGCTTCTTATTAGTTAAGTATTATCTGACTAAACTCTAATCTTTGATACTAGCTGTGTAAGTTCACTTACGCTATCAGTTGCGGTATTAACAACCTGCTGTGTTGTATCAACTTCCTGAGCGAAACCCTGAGCAGAATTGGTAATACTCTGCATGTTGGTTGAAATTTCAGAAGTTGCAGTAGTCTGCTCTTCAGCAGCTGTTGCAATCTGACCAATCTGAGAATTTACAATTTCAACCTTTTCAATAATGCCATTTAATAATGACTCAATTGAAGAAGCGTCAGCAGCTAAGGTATCCATTGATTCAACAGACTTAGTCATAGATTCATTTGCAAGATTTGCCTCAGTCTGAACCTGTGAAACCATGGAGGTGATTTCCTGAGTTGATTTTGAGGTTCTTGAAGCAAGAGCACGAACTTCATCAGCAACCACGGCGAAACCTTTACCAGCTTCACCAGCACGGGCAGCCTCAATAGCTGCGTTTAAAGCTAACAAGTTAGTCTGAGAAGCAATTTCATCAATTGTCTGTACGATAGTACCAATCTTTTGGGCTCTATCTACTAATGATCTGATCTGCTCAGCATCATGCTTTGACTTGGCAACCTGCTCCTGAATTGCATCGATAGTCTGACGTACTTTATCCACACCTTCACGAGTAGTCTTATTTGAGTCTTCAGCATTAACTGCTGCTTCCTGACAGTTCTTAGCGATATCTGAAGTTGTAGACACCATCTCATCAGCAGCAGCTGCAACTGTTAAAGCTCTATTCTCTGTTGACTTAGCAGAATCTGCAATAGCATCGGTTGAGCTGCGAATTTCATCAAAGTTCTGATTTAACTTTGACTCAGAACTCTTAATCGCGCCAACAATTCCCTGCCACTCTTTACGCATATCTTCTAATGAGCGTAAGAGTACGCCAAAATCATCCTTTAATCTGGTCTTAACTTCACGAGTTAAATCACCTTTAGCAAAAGCAGATGTAACTTCTACAGCCTTCTTAATGGAACCTACGAAGATTGATGATAAGAGGAAACTTACAAATAAAGAAATGATAACCACAGCAATAGAAACAAAGGTAACTACCACAATAGGTACATTAGAATTTAACGATCTTAAGTTATTTAAAATCTCGCCTAAGATACCAACATTAACCTTTACTAAAGATTTCTTAGCATTAGACATCTTAGGATAAATTTCAACAGTGTAGATACCACGAGCCATTGGTTGGAAGTTACGCTCTAACACTGGAACTAAACGATTTTTATAGTTATCAATTGCTGATAACACATCATCTTTTACAGAAGCTGTAAGGTTTGAAGGATTATCCTGTGCAAGAGCAGTTACCTGTTGAGCAATCTTGTTTAATTTGTCATCAACGGCACTTCTATTATCCTGAGTAAATTCTCTGATGTTACTTACAAAGGTAAACATCTGATCATTTACTTCGTTGATATCAGAACTTAATTCTGTATTCGGGGTATATTTTGTCAAAAGGATTGAATCTGTAAAAGAAACGGCTCCTTTGATGCTTCCAAGGTTATATAAAGAAACTGCTGAAATAACTAAAGTCAGCACGATAACGGTAGTGAAAGCAGTTAAAAGTTTAGCTTTTACACCTAGATTTTGAAACCAACCAAACATAGTATGTCCCTTTGAAATTTTTATTATTTATCTTACTAGTTCTTATAGTGAACGACATCTATAAGTAAACATGGTTATTATCGTCAATCTTGCTAGTTTTGTTTGATAACTTTGTTAAGGAATATGAGTTACATCAAAAAATATAACTTGATTTTACGCACGAGCGCGCATTTTATAGCTCTTAAGTACTGTTTGACAATACATGAAGAGCTATAAAGCATATTTGTAAATGGATATATGTTGAATTTTAACTAAATAATTATTTTGCTTTTTCTGAATTTAGTTCTAATTCGGCAGGAGATTTAGGTAAATCAATTAAATCAGCATCCGAATCGTCTGAAATTGCTAGATCATCACGATTTGATCTAAAAGCAGTCGCCATGACGATACTCTGAGCCTGACTGTCAGCTGAGTCATCTTTAGTTTCAAGAAGCTTTTGAGCTTTTTCAGTTCCACTTAAAACAATCTCAGTTAAAGCATGTTCCTGCATACTTACAGCTACGTATCTGTTTGCCATATCACGAACACTCTGTAAGAAAGTCAGATACATCTCTGATGAATGCATTGAAACATGTTCTCTTCCGATAATAGCTACTAACTCTAACTGACACTTATCAATATCGCGATTCAACTTTTTACAATGTTTTACCATTGCTTCAAAGTGCTCTGCATTAGGTTCTGTTTCAATCAGTTTCAGATCCTCTGTAAGTTTCTCTAAACGTCTAATTAACTCATAGAGACTCTCTTTCATCACACCTTCAAAGATAGTATGACGATTTGCCACATGATTTACAGCCTGATCTAAAGAGTATCTAACTGATTTAGCAGCTTCTCTCATATTTGAGAATACTAAATAGAAGAAGAACTTTGCATCATTTGTGCACTTAGTGTTTTTGCCAAGCAAGGTGCCATTACCTACTGCTAGAGAATAGTAGGCAGAACGCTTTAATGACAAGGCATCAGTTACATTTGAAGACTTGTTACGAGCTTTTCTTAAAGCAAACTCGTTATCATCAAAGAAAGCGTCAATCGCATTCTTTAAACAATCAAGATCCTTTGTAAAATAAACAGGAACTGATGAAGCTACTGAATGTAAGATTTCCTCATCGTTCTGAGCACTTAACTGAGAAATTGCAACCTCAGCTTTAGTCTTTCTAAAGAAGTTGGTGTAAATAATTAGGCAAAATACGGCTGGAGTTAAAATTAAAGCAGCCACAAAGCCTAAATTAAACAGGATAAAGTTAACTGTAAAGGCAATGGTAAAGGCACAAATTCCGGTTAAGAACCAACCTGCAATAACTGTTATCACACCAGAAATTCTGTAAACAGCACTCTCTCTATCCCAAGCACCATCAGCAAAAGATGAACCCATAGCAACCATGAAAGTTACATAAGTTGTAGATAAAGGCAACTTTAATGATGTTGCTACAGAAATTAAAGCAGCTGATACAACTAGGTTAATAGATGCTCGAACATAATCAAAAGGTAATCTTTCCTGACCTTTTTTAATTAGAGGTTGCTTATAACGATGACGGATAAACTCTAGTGATTTTTCAGGCATTGAGTGATAAACAGTGCGTGATACACCTAAGCCCATTCTAGTGATAATTCTACCTAAGGTAGAAGCGCCAAACTGCTCACGAGAACCTGAGGTACTTGAAGATAAGTTAATTGAAGTCTGTACTACCTGACGAGCTTTCTTACTTACCCACAAGGTGATACACATAGTAAGACCAGCTAAGAACAGCCAGAATGTCTCGGTAACATTAGTGGTATTTAAACAATCCATTAAATAAGTAGGATCACCACCTGCATTTGCACTCCAATCTTTGTAAGAGTCCAAGGCTGCTAGAGGCACACCCACGAAGTTTACAAGATCATTTCCAGCAAAAGAGAATGCTAAAGCAAAGGTGCCTGCTAAGATAATAAGTCTGAATACATTCAGATTCAGCAGTACCATTGCCTGACCTAATACTGTAAATCCAATGAAGATGCACCACATGATAGTTGAGAAGTGCTGATCCATAAACTCAAGGTATTCAGGTTTCATGAAAGATGCGCCCTTAGCTCCTTTCATAACTAGGAAGTAAGCAATAGCTGATAATGAAATACCACAGAATAAACCTCCTAAATACTTAACTGAGTATTTAAAGCGGAATGTAAACAGCAGTCTTGCGACGAACTGTACAATCATTCCTGAGATAAAAGCAATGACTACAGACAGCAAAATTGCTGACACAATTGTGGCGGTTTTATCAAGCTTAATGTAATTGAAAATCTCTGTATATGACATTGAAGAATCATATACTTTGTAGACTGAAGCAAATGTTGCTGCACCTAAGATTTCAAAAATAATAGAAACTGTTGTAGAAGTAGGAAGACCTAGAGAATTGAAAGTATTTAACAGTAGTACATCAGAAATCATCACTGCTACGAAGATGAGGATAATTTCTTCAAAGGCAAACATGTCTGGATGCAACATGCCTTTTCTTGCAATTTCCATCATTCCTGATGAAAATGTAGCACCTGTAAGGACACCGACAGAGGCAACTATCAGAACCACATATAGAGGCGCGATTTTTGTTCCTACAGATGAATTTAAGAAGTTTGCCGCATCGTTACTAACGCCAACAAACAAGTCAAGTGCAGCTAATAATAGCAACATCACTACTAACACAAATACGATAGTTCCGAACATATCTTTCCTTTGCTGTGTCCTAATTTTTAGCTAATTTTATATTTTCAGCTTTAACTTTCAAAGCAATTTATTAATTTTTTAAGAACAAAGTTAAATATTCTTTTTATGAATGTTAAGTTTATGTTAAATCTTAAAACTGTGATTTACATTCAAAAGACACACTTTAAATCTACATTTTTATGCTATTTATTCGAAATTTTATATGTCAGATAATATAATAGATAGAATATTTTTTACCTTTTTTTAACAAATGATGGAACAAGATTTACAAAAAGATATTACCTACGAAAGGATTAAGAAGCTAATTATAAATGGCACCTTTCCTATGGGTAAAAAGATCTCTGAACGCAAGCTTGAACAGTCTTTAAAGGCTAATAAGGCGCCTATTAGAGATGCCTTAAAGCGTCTTCAGGCTGAAGGCATGGTTGTAAGAAAGGCAAAGAGCGGAACCTATGTTTTCTCTCTGACTAAAAAAGAGCTGTTAGATTTATTAAAGTTCAGATTTGTCATTGAATCTCAAAGTGTACTTTTATCTTTTGAGGAAAATGCTGACAAACTTATTTCTGAAACTGAAAAGATCTTACTCAAGATGAGACTTGCTCTAACCTTGAATCAGGGGGAAGAGTACCTTGTTCAAGATGCTATTTTTCATGAAACCTTGGTTAACCTGTGTAACAACAGTTATTTCATGAGTTCTTTTGACAGAATTTCTGCAATTATGGATACAGCAAGAAACTTTTTAGGTAACAACCTAGAGCATATGCAAAAATCCATTATTGAACATCAGAATATCGCAACTGCCATCAGTGAGAGAAATATAGGCAGAGTTGTAGAGCTTTTAAGAGAGCATATTTTGCCTGAATTTGGTGCTTATTGGAAAAACTTCAACTTAGAAGACGATCAATAGAAATTTGCACTCTTAAACTAAAACTTCCTCTTTTATCTTAATAATCAACGATTGAATTAGGACAAATGTCCTAATTCTTATCTTATACTGTATTTCTTTACACTTTTTTAACATTTCGTTATGGTATTTTTAACTCTTTTGTGAAAAAATACACACGCAATTTTGATTGGTAAATTTGGCTAAGATAGCCTCATGCCATGCTGCACTAATGCCCTCAAATGAAACAGCTTAAAAGCTGGCCAATTGGAGATTACCATGATTTCAGCATGCCTAATAAACGAAGATGACAGCCTGTCAATTATTCAGATAACACCAAAAGAACCTCTGCCTTCTGATGTGATATGGCTTGATGTTAACCAGCCAGACGATGAAGAACGTCAGTGGCTTGAAACTTTATTTGTTGAAGACGTTCCTGAAGAAGACGAAATGGATGATATTGAGTCATCATCTCGTTTCCGTGTAGGTCCTGATGGTGTACATATCTTGTCATTATTCCCACAGCGTCTTTCAAATGAAACCCGTGGTGTAAACATGTCTTTTACAATGAGAAAGAATCTTCTAATATCTTTCAGGGAAGATGACATTTCAATTGTTAGATTGTTGCGTTACTACATTCGTCATAATAAAGTTGAGATCCGTTCAGCTTTAGATATTCTTTTAAAACTTCAAGATTTAAAAGTTGATCAGTTGTCTGATCTTATCGAGGATGCATACAGCACTTTGGAAGAAACCTCAGATCAGATCACTGATGATACCCATGTAGACGAGACTCTTGAAGAACTTGTAAACCAAGAGGAATTGAATTCCCAAATTCTGCAGGCTCTTCACGATACTCGTCGTGCTTTAAGATTCATCAGAAAAACATTTGAAAGCTCAATTGATGATCGACAAGGAAGAACCTTAGATGAGGTTTTAAACGATATTGAGTCTATTCTGCCTCATACCTCATTTATTTCTAATAAGATTAACTTCCAGCTAGAAGCTTCAATGGGATACACTAACCAGAAGCAGAACAGCATCATCAAGATCTTCTCGGTGGCTGCGGTTGTGTTCATGCCTCCTACTTGGATCGCTTCTGTTTATGGTATGAACTTTAAGTTTATGCCAGAGTTATCCTGGTATTGGGGTTACCCTCTTTCAATTGGTATGATGATCTTGTCTGCTGCTGTTACCTATCTGTTCTTTAGAAAGAAAGGTTGGTTGTAGTCTGCAATAACATTGATTAGATCTTATTTAGTTAGATGACTGAGGTTGTGCAAAAAAATTAACTCTTTGCACAACCTCAACATCGAATTCAAAAAAAGATTACTTTTAGATAATTCCTTTAGCTTTAGCTCTCTTTAAAATTTCTTTGAAAGCTACCACTGAATCATAATTACAGTTTTTAGCTTGCTTTAATACATCTTCTTTATCTATAAACATTACACCAGAGACTTCACTAGCTTGTCTTACTGTAATCACATCAGCAATAGCTAGGTACAAATATCCATAGAAGAAATGATCTGTTTTCTCATCTTCAATTCTTAATGTTTCTAGTGGATAGAAATCTACCTTTTTATCATCAGCATTGATACCGACTTCTTCTAATAATTCACGTTTTGCAGCTGCCACATATTCTTCACCATGTTGCATTACACCGCCAACTACTGCATCAAAGGTACCAGGAGAATAATCTTTGCATAAAGTTCTAATCTCAACTAAAAACTTACCTCCCCTATTGCATACTGCTATGTAAGATGCTCGGTGTGGAAGTTGTTTTTGACGCATCTCTTTTCTGGTAACTGTATCTGTGACATTATTGTCTCTATCGACAATGTCTACTAACTCTTGTGCGGACATAATCTTTCCTTTTAAGTGAATGAAATCACCTTTTTCTTTGTTCAAAATAGTCTTGCATATATAATGTGCAGCAATAGTTCAATAACTCAATATTATTCAACATCCACAAATATAGCAAACACATGTACTAATTACAGGAACTTATGGAAAAAGAAGAAAAAATAATTGCTCTTGAAGAAAAAATTGCTTGGCTTGAAGAACAATTAGATGCCCAAGCAAATGAGCTTAATAACATCTATGACAAAATGGATAAACTTGAAAGACAGTTTAGAATTTTATATTCAAAGGTTGGAGATCCATACGCTACGAGAGCGATGAAAGATGAGGTTCCTCCTCCACATTACTAATTACTTAATACTCTGTATAAAATCAGAACGTAACAATAAGCCTCTCTCTATAAGAGATAAAAAAATGGTTCAGTACAGAAAAATGCGCAATTGTAGACAGTTTTAATCAGCTTTCTTTATTTCGTTGAATTGATTGTTCAGTAATAATAAAATGCTTCTTGCAAATTCCATGACACAAGTCATGAATCATGAGACATCTAAATCTCATCCTTATTAGAGGCGATTATGAATTTTATTAAAGCATTAGGCACAGTTGCTTTTTTCACTATGGCTGCAACCGGTTGCTCTACATCTAATGAATATCTTGATTTATCAAATCCTGTAAGAGTTGTAGCTGAAGAGAGCAACGGTCCTACAGTTTGTGTATCTGATGTAACTGATAGCCGTGTATTTATTGGTGATGGAAGTAAAGATGACACTCCATCAGGATCCGTTTTATCTGAAGAATACACCTCAAGAGCTTACGCTAGATTAAAGACAGCAATTGGTGAGCCTGCAGGTGGCTTATTACTACCTAATGACAAGACCGTAGCTTCAGTTGTAAAAGAGACCATTGAAAAAGCCTTAGCTGACAGTGGTTACAGCGTAGTTGAAAACGCAGCAGCTGAAGATCAAGGTGTCATCAATGTAGCTATCAGTGTTAAGAAATTCTGGGCATGGCCTGAAAAAGGTAATTTAAACACTAGCATTAAGTCTGCAATTGAACTTGATGTTTATATGCAGGATGGCGCTACACAGAGACACTTGAATTTAAAGAATACTCAAACTAGAAAAGCTCTAACTGCTACAAAGGCTCAGTACAAGAAAGTAACAGAGGATTCTTTATCTAATATCTATTATCTTGCTACACAGAAATTTAAAGCACTTCCTAAGAACTAATTGATGATTAGTTGCGACAATAAGGCTTGCTTTTATAAAGCTTGCCTTATTGTTTAACGTTCTCAAAACTCTCTCAAATCTTCAGTCTAAGCTAACATGGTAAAAAATACTTTTAAAAGATTCAGTCCGTAGATAATAATCACAGTTCCACATACTCTATTAACAACTGTCATTACCTTAGAACTGTTATTGCCTCTGAAGATCTTGCTAAAAAGAGAGATTACAAAAATCAAGCCTGTAAACCATAAAAATGAAGCTGAGATAATGCCTGACATAAATGGTAGAGCTTGGCTTGAGAGTAAAGTTACATGGAAAGCTCCTAACATCATAGTGCCATCAATGATAGCCTGAGGATTAAACCAGGTAACTACACAAGCTGAGGTAATAGTTTTACCAATAGGCATTGAAGAACATTCTCTTTTAACATTTTCGGTCCTACTCTTTAATAAGCTGATACCAATCTTAATAACAACAATGCTTCCAATAAGTAAAATTGCAAGTTTTACAAAGTCATACTTTTCCATGATAGATCCAATACCATAAAAACATGAAGCAGATAAGCTAATATCAAAGCAGGCCACAATAATGGCTGTAAGAAAAGCTCGTTTTCTAGAATCATTTAAAGCAGAATTGATAACGAAGAGATTTTGCATGCCAATAGGAGCCAAATAAGCAAGCCCCATAGTTAACCCTTGAAAAAAGTAGGTGTACATTTAATAATACCAACCAAAATAATCTATACTTTAATAAAATCTGATGTTATTTTTTCTAAACATCTACGTTCTTATGCGATTTTGATGACATTATATTTTTTTTAATTTTCTTGTAACCGACCAAAAGTTACTTTTTTACCCAACCAAGTTATGAACACAAAACAAACTTTAGAAATAAACTGGCATCCAGATAAAAGTTCAGCAGTTCCAGCTTATCAGCAAATAGTGGATTTCTTTTTGTCATCTGTCAGTTCTGGGGCTTTTCCAATAGGCATGAAATTGCCTTCACAAAGAAAGCTCTCTGAGATCTTTATGGTAAACAGATCGACTGTAAGTACTGCAATTGCCGAGCTCTCTTCATACGGCATTTTAAAAGGAAGTTATGGAGCTGGTACTGAAATATCGAGCAATACTTGGTCTTTACTCTTAAAAGGTAACCAAAACTGGTCACGACATTTATTATCAGGAACCTTTAAAGAGAACATTTCTACTCTTCAAACGATCAATCAACTAGAGTTTCAGCCAGAATTATTAAGATTAGGTACAGGTGAAATTGACCACAGGCTTTTTCCTAAAGACTACTTAAAAAAGGCTCTTTTGCTTACCGCAGATACGGTCACTGACTTAGGTTATCTTGAACCATTAGGACTTTATGAGCTAAGAGTTGAGATTCAAAAGCATTTGCAAAAGCTAGGCATTAACACTACACCTGACTGTATTCTAATAACCTCAGGATCACTGCAAGCTTTACAGTTGATTTCTGTTTGCTTGCTAAAAAATGGATCTAAAGTCTTTGTAGAAGCACCTTCTTATTTAAAGTCTCTTCAAGTATTTCAATCAGCAGGTTTAGAGTTGTCTGGTATTAGTATGGATGAAGATGGTATAGAGTATTGGAAGATCCTGCAAAAGCTCAATAAACAAAATCAAACAGGACTAGACTCTAACCTCAATGACTGCTCTTCAGTTCTGTATACTATTCCTACAAACCACAATCCTACTGGTTGCTGCATGAGCAATAAAAGACGGCAGGAGCTTTTGGACTTTTGTCTAAAGCAAAGATTACCAGTAATTGAAGATGGTGCCTATCAAGAACTCTGCTATGAGAATGAGGTTTACACTCCTATAAAGGCATTAGATACTAATGACATGGTTATTTACTTGGGCACAGCATCTAAAACCTTATCACCAGGACTTAGAATTGGTTATCTAGTAGCGCCTCAAGCTATCGTTCAAAGGTTAGGCGACGCTAAAATGCAGATGGATTATGGAGCAAGTTCTTTATCTCAATATGTTTTCATGCACTTTTTAAAGTCTGGCATGTACGACAGCTACCTTTTAAGCTTAAAAGAAATTTTAAGACACAGACTAACTAATGCGCTTAAGATCTTAGATGAGATGTTTAAAGATCTAGCAAGTTGGTCAACGCCAAAAGGAGGCTTTTACATTTGGCTTACCTTTAAAGCTCCTATAAAAATGGATGAACTCTTTAAAGAAGCTATTAAAGCAAAATTACTCTTAAATCCTGGTGATATCTATGACTTTAAGGCAAACAATTCTTTAAGGCTGTCTTATGCTTACGTTAATGAAGAAGAATTTAAAAAAGGAGCTTTGATCTTAAAAAATCTTATTATCAAGATGAGAAGATAGCGTTTGCTTGAATTGAAGACTTTAGATTTCAAATTGCAGATACAATAAAGCTCCTGATTAAAAAACAAGAGCTTTACTTTATTTAGATAAGATTAGGTTTAATCCTGAGCATTCTCATCTTTGTCTTTTAAATTTGCAAAGAAGGTTGCAAGTATAGGACCAGAAATATTGTGCCATACTGAGAACACTGCTCCAGGAACAGCTGCAATTGGGTTAATTGCACCTGTTGTTGCTAATTTAGCAGCCAAGGTTGCAGCAAGACCTGAGTTTTGCATACCGATTTCGATTGCAAGTGTCTTTTTCTGAGCTAGCTTCATGCCAAATACCTTACCTAATAGGTAGCCGAATAAGTAACCGATGCAGTTATGTAAAGCTACAACTAAGAAGATAATAAGAGCTGTTTCTGCAATTCTTTCAGCACTAGCTGAAACTACAGCTGTAACAATAGAAATAATTGCAAATACACTGATTAAAGGTAATGCAACTACAACTTTCTTTACAACTGTACCAAATAAGGCATTCACAACAACACCACCAATGATAGGTAAAAGCACAATCTTAACAATTGACCAGAACATAGCAACAGGATCAACTTCAATGTACTGATGAGCAAATAACCAGAATAGTCCTGGAGTTACTAATGGAGCTAAGATTGTTGTACATGAGGTAATAGTAACAGATAGAGGAACATCACCTTTACCTAAGTAGGACATTACATTTGATGAGGTACCACCAGGGCAACAACCTACCAGTAACACACCTGCAGCTAGATCTGCTGATAAGCCAAATGCCTTTACTAAGAAGAATGCAATTAAAGGCATTAACACGAACTGACCTACAATACCGATAATAACCTGAATAGGACGGTGGAACACTTCTGAGAAGTCTTTTGGCGATAAGGTCAAGCCCATACCAAACATAACAACACCTAAGAGGATTGATACATATGGTAATAAGAATAAAAATCCCTGAGGGAAATAATAAGAGATTAAAGCAAAAGCAATTACCCATAGGGCAAAAGTTTTACTAAAGAATGCACTTATAGAAGCAAGAGTTCTTAATGCGTTAGACATACAATTTTACCTATTGTTATTAGTTAATTTGTGTCTGTTATATTAGATCCATTATTATAACTGTCAATAATCTGTGATCTGAGAGTAATTTTCAGAGGATTCACCATAAAAGATCAACTTCGCATTCATCTGCACACAAAAAACACATTATTAGATTTCGTCATCATTATCGTTAAAATTAGAAAACACAAGCTAACTATCAAGAAACAATGAAATGGAAATAAACCTATGACAAAACCAATTATTGGCATCTTGCCATTGTATGACAGTGAAAAAGACAGCATTTGGATGTTACCTGGCTATCAGAAAGGCTTAGAAAAAGCAGGAGCAAATACTCTCATTTTTCCTTACACAAGCGATGTAGATGAGCTCTTAACTATAAGCGCATTATGCGATGGTTATCTGTTTACTGGAGGCCAAGATGTTTCACCAGAACTTTATCATGAGAAAAAGCAGCCATATTGTGGAGAACTCTCCCCTACTCTTGATACCTTAACCAAAGTCGTCTTTGAAGATGCTGAATTCTCAGACAAAGCCATCTTAGGTATCTGCAGAGGTTGTCAGATTCTAAATGTTCTGTTTGGTGGTTCCCTGTATCAGGATCTTAATATTCAATATCAGTCAAACAATGGCAAGCATATAGAACATCACCAAAACAAACCTTATGACAATACCTCTCATAAAGTTACTTTAAACTCTGATGGATATCTTCACAAGCTGTTGAAAAAAGATGAACTGCAAGTCAACAGCGTGCATCACCAAGGCATTAAAGATGTTGGTATTGGCTTAAGCGTTAATGCCATAAGTGAAGATGGCATTGTAGAGAGTATCAAAGCTGTTGATTACAACTTTATGCTTGGAGTGCAGTGGCATCCTGAGTACAACTACTTTAGAAATGACGATAGCCTTACTATCCTAAAAGCTTTTGTAAGGGAAACAGCTGAAGAATTCAGCTTATAATTTTAAAGAGAAAAACAAAATGACCACTACTATTTTTCATTGTAATGGCCAATCATGAAGTAAACAGTAAGAACTATTACTTAAAGAACTCTGATAGTTCTGCTACAACCTGCTTTTCAACAGCTAAAGCAGCATCTCTTGAAGGAGCACTGATGCTGATGTAAGTCTTTAACTTAGGCTCAGTACCGCTAGGTCTTACAACAACTGAGCAGTTACCAGAATTGTAATAAAAAATGACAAGATTTTATAATTTAGTGGCTTGATTTCAAAAATGATCAAAGCAAAACCTATTTTTGATAAAAGCTCACACTAGTTGTATAATGCCCAAACAAGTTTTTTTACCTTATTTATAAGAATTATCATGAAAAAGATTGTATTAACTGTTGCCGGTGCATTAGCAATTTTGGCTACTTCTTGTGTTTCACTTCCAGATGCAGCAAGAAAATTAGACCTAAACGTTGATTCTGTTACATTTGCTAACGAAAACAACGTAGAAGGCTTTAATGTTGAATACACAGTTCACCATAATTCAAGCGCTCCTATGCCAATTGAGAATGTAAAGATTGATATTGCTATCAATGGCAAAAAAGCAGCTACCTATGAGAACGACAAAACTAAAGAATTACCGAACCGTGTAAATAATCACTTTAAAGTTTTCGTTCCTGCAAATTTAACCTATACAGTTGCAAAAGAAAGCTTAAAGTACACCCCAATGCTTCAGATGATGGCTGAAACAACTATTACTTTAATTGTTGATGATGATAAAGATTCATCTGCTGCAGCTTTTAACGTAACCAAAAAACTAAAGGGAGTAATTCATGCCCAATCTAACTAATGCTGATTACAGAAAGAATTCTTTTGAGCCTAGAATTGCCATCGTTCAGCTAATTTTCGGTATTATTTACGCTTTTGTAACTGGCGTTGGTGTGATCTTGGCTTTCAAAGTTTATGAAGCTACCAATGAACAGCCTTATATGCAGTATTTCTTTGTAGTATTGTTTGGTGTTTTAGCTTGTAAGAGTTTCTGGATTTTTGCTAACACAAGAATTGCACAGAATACTGGTGTGCATACAAGTGCCACTGTAGAAAATATCGTTCCTACTCACGGCATTACTATTGTTGAAGGTATGTTACACATGCCTGACAATACAACACTTCCAATTGAAAGTCGTTTTGCAGGTGAAACTGTAGGTCACGAATTAAAAAGAGTTTTAGAAGAAGTCAAATCTAAGAAAGTTCCTGCTTTATTAGTTAACAAGGATACCAAACGTCCTAGAGGACAATTCCTAATCAGAACTAAAGCCGGCCACTTAGACGAAAACTTCGTAAATCAACTGAAAAATAAGTAATTAGGATATAGACATGAGTCTTTCAAGTACAAAAGAGATCCTATCTGGCAAAATTGCCATAGGTGAAAAGGTAACAGTTGCAGGTTGGATCCGCACTCGCCGTGATTCAAAGGCAGGTTTCTCATTTTTAGCTGTGAACGATGGTTCAGGCTTTGATAATGTCCAGGTTATCGCTCCTAATACACTTAATAACTATGAGTCTGAAATTTTAAAATTGACTACTGGTTGCTCAGTTGTAGTTGACGGTACCTTAAAGGCATCAGAAGGTAAAGGTCAGGCTTATGAAATCAATGCCGACAAAGTATTTGTAACAGGTTTTGTTGAGGATCCTGATACATATCCTATGTCTGCAAAGCGCCACAGCGTTGAGTACTTACGTGAGTATGCTCACTTACGTCCTCGTACCAATTTAATGGGAGCTGTAATGCGTATTCGTAACACCGTAGCTTATGCAATTCATTCATTCTTCCAAGAGAATGGCTTTATGTGGGTTGCAACTCCGCTTATCACCTCATCAGATTGTGAAGGTGCAGGTGAAATGTTCACTGTAACAAACTTCGATTTAAACAACGTTCCTAAGAACGACAAAGGCGAAGCTGATTTTTCAAAGGATTTCTTTGGCAAGCACGCTTATATGACTGTATCAGGTCAGTTAAACGTTGAGACTTATGCTTGTGCATTCTCAAAAGTTTACACCTTTGGTCCTACTTTCCGTGCTGAAAACTCAAACACCACTCGCCACTTGGCTGAGTTCTGGATGGTTGAGCCTGAGATGGCATTTACTGATCTTGACGGTTGTGCAACTACTGCTGAAAAACTATTAAAGTACGTTTTCAAGACTGTACTGGAGCAGCGTGCTGATGATATGAAGTTCATCGCAGAGCGTGTAGATAAAGATGCTATTACTCGTTTAGAGCACTTTATAAGTTCAGACTTTGCAAAGGTTGACTATACCGATGCTATTGAGATCTTAAAGAAAGCAACTAAGAAATTTGAGTACCCTGTTGAGTGGGGTATCGATCTTCAGTCAGAGCACGAAAGATACCTAGCTGAAGAGCACTTTAAAGCTCCTGTCGTTGTAAAGAACTACCCTCGTGATATCAAAGCTTTCTACATGAAGCAGAATGACGACGGTAAGACTGTTGCTGCTATGGACGTATTAGCTCCAGGCATCGGTGAGATCATTGGTGGTTCTCAACGTGAAGACAATTTAGAAAAATTAGACAAGCGCATGGATGAGCTTGGAATGAATAAGGATAGCTACTGGTGGTACCGTGATTTACGTCGCTACGGATCTGTGCCTCATTCAGGTTTCGGCTTAGGCTTTGAGCGTTTAATCGTTTATATCACTGGTGTAGGTAACGTAAGAGATGTAATTCCATTCCCACGTACACCGCACAGCGCTGAGTTCTAATTAGAATTCACCATTTAACGGTTATAAAACCATATCTAAGAGATCTCTTGTGAGATCTCTTTGTTTTTTACTTCTCAGTTCCACTTTTTCTACCTTTTCGTGCACTCATTTCGAATTTTTTTGGTGCAAATCACAATTATTTTCGTACGTTTTATTATTTTTATAAAAACATCAGCTTTTTTGAGCTAGTATAAAGAAAAAATTTAAGAGGACAGATTTTATGTTTTTAAGCTTTAACGGTTCATGGTGGTGCCCTGCTTAGTTGCGGGTCGAACTGTTATGCTTTAAAGAAACCCGCATTATTGCGGGTTTTTTCGTTTTTGGACAAGGAATATGAAACTAATTAACTTTCAGACAAAATATTTAAAAGATGCACATCTCTTTTACAAAGAGTATTGCCATAAGGACAACACAGTCTTACTAGAGTCAGCAGAAATAGTTGATAAAAGTGGCGTTCAAAGTTTAATTGGCTTATCAGCAGCACTTAAAGTTACTTGTGACGATTTAAAAGTAACAGTACAGGCACTAAATCAAAATGGTTTAGGTCTAGCTACAATGCTTGCTAAAAGTCTCAACATTGAACTTTTAAAAGATTCTTTTTCAATTACATATAAGAGACCTGATAAGAACCTAGATGAAGCTACAAGACTAAAAGCAGAAGGTCCTATGACTGTAATGAGAAAGTTACAGGAACTTTTAAAGCCTTGTGAAGGCATCATTGTAAGTGGAGTCATCGCTTTTGACTTTATCAATAACTTTGAATATATAGGCGATGTTCCAAAAGGGAAAAACCCTTGTTCAGATTATGGATTTTACGTATTTGATATTTCCATAAGATCAAACCATGTACATAAAGAGACCTCAGTCAATGCCTATGTTTTCAATGAGAATTCATACAAAGAAACAGCTTTCGAAGCTTTAGATATTAGAGATAAGATCGATACCTTCACATCAGAGGATACCCTGCACCTTCATTTAGGTATTAAGCCTAAAATCAATCCTGATCTTGATGATGAGAAATTTGGCAAAATCGTAGGTGAGATTAAACAACACATTATTGATGGTGATGCCTTTCAGGTCGTTCCTTCAAGAACATTCTCTTACAAATGTGAAGATCCTCTTCTAGCTTATTCTTATTTGAAAAAATTAAACCCATCTCCTTACATGTATTACATCAAAGATCCTAAGTTCACTATTTTTGGAGCAAGTCCTGAGTTTGCGGTGCGCTTTGAAGCTTTGAATAGAATGGTTTCAATCAGTCCTATTGCAGGTACTAGAGCTCGCGGTCTTGATGAGAACGGATTAATTGACAGAGAGCTTGACTCAAGAATTGAACTTGAATTAAGAACCGATAAGAAGGAAGTTGCAGAGCATTTAATGTTAGTTGATCTTGCCCGTAATGATCTAGCAAGAATTTCAAAACCAGGTACCCGTTACGTAGATAATATGTTACATATTGATAAATACCAGTCTGTAATGCACTTAGTATCAGATGTTCATGGAACTCTACAGGATGATTTAGACGCACTTCACGCTTATCAGGCTTGCATGAATATGGGAACTCTGTCTGGAGCACCTAAGATTAAAGCACATGAGCTTATTTATAAGTACGAAGGCAAAAAACGTGGTTCATACGGAGGAGTAATTGCTATTTTAGGCAACGACGGTTCATTTGATTCTTGTATTGCCATCCGTTCTGCTTTCGTAAAAGACAAAACAGCATATGTTCAGGCAGGTTGCGGTGTAGTCTTTGATTCTGACATTAAAGCCGAATGCCAGGAAACTGTAAACAAAGCTCGTTCAGTTTTAACAGCTCTTGCAATGGCACAGGAGAAATGATCATGAAAAACACAATTATATTTATTGATAACTTCGACTCCTTCACCTACAACTTAGTTGATGAATTAAAGGTTTTAGGCAATAACGTATTAGTTTACAGAAACGATACTGATGTTGAGTTAATCTCAAAGATTGCCAAAGAGCATAAAGAATTGGGTGAAAAAGTGCTCATTATGCTCTCACCAGGACCTTCATCACCTAATGATGCTAATAACTTAATTCCAATCATAAAAGACAATTTAGGTAAATACCCTATGTTAGGTATCTGTTTAGGACATCAAGCTTTAGGACAGGTCTTAGGGGGTAAGGTTGAGCATGCTCCTGTCATTGTCCATGGAAAATCATCTATGATTGAGCATAAAGGTCAACTGTGCTTTAAAGATTTACCAAATCCATTAAAGGTAGCTAGATATCACTCATTAGTGGTTACTAATCTGCCATCAGATGTAGAAGTACTCTCTACTTTTGACAATATGTGTATGTCTTTATATAGCAAAAAATACAATGTATTAGGTTTTCAGTTCCACCCTGAGTCAATCATGAGTACTTATGGAAGGGAACTTCTAAAAAATGCTATTGAAGAGTTGTAGTTAAAAGGATTGTAATTATGCACAAAACAGCAGGACTAATATGCGATTCTTCTGTGACTGCAATCGCAGATAAACGCACAATCAAGTACACTTTTGGTGCAAATTATCAAAATTTCAGATTATTTCATAAATTATATTGTCTTTAATAAAGAGCTTGTTTTAATATCAAGACATAGAATTTTCAAGAATAAATTTTTATAGAGATTACAAATGAAAGTTGCATTACAAATCACATTAAACGGTCGTTGGTGGCGCCTCGTGTTATAGCGGGGATTTTGTGTTTGTATATACTACTTTTATCAGGAAACCCGCTTAGTGCGGGTTTTTTTATTGTTTCAAACTGCACTAAGCGATAGTCAAAGTTTAGAAACTAATGGAGAAAATAAAATGAAAGAACAACTAGAAAAGTTATTCAATCACAACTCACTATCTTTTACTGAAACTCAGGATGCTTTCTCTGAGATCTTTGAAGGCAAAGTCGATCCTGTTGTTTTAGGCTCATTCTTGACCGCATTAAAGATGAATGGTTACAGTGCAGATGAAATCGGTGGTGCTGCAACAGCAATGATTGGTGCTGCTGAACCATTTACCCGTGATAACTCTGTTGATGTAGGTGAAATTGTAGGTACCGGCGGAGACAAGTTAAAGACCATCAACATCTCAACCATTTCAGGTATTATTTGTGCAACTTTAGGCTTACATGTTGCAAAACACGGTAATACAGCAGTTTCATCAAAAACTGGAGCCTCAGACGTACTTACACAGTTAGGCTACAACGTAAGAACTTCAAAAGAAGATACAAGAAAAGCTCTTGAAGATGAAGGTTTTGCTTTCTTCTTTGCACAGGTATATCACAAAGGTATGCGCTTTGCAGCTCCCGTACGAAAGGCTCTAGCTACCTCAACTATCTTCAACATCTTAGGACCTTTAACCAATCCTACTCATGTGAACTACGAGCTTTTAGGTTGCTATGATGTAAATCTATTAGAGACCTTAGCAAAAGCCCTGAAACTTACCGGTGTTCAAAGAGGAATGGTAATCAACGGTAACGGCATGGACGAGATTTCAATTTTCGGATCAACTAAAGTATCTGAGTTATTAGCAGACGGTTCTATTAAGAATTATGAACTGACCAATAAAGATTTTGGTATCACAGGCAATTACACTCAAAATGATCTTTTAGGAGGCACTCCTGAAGAAAACGCAGCTACAGCAAGACTTATTCTTTCAGGTAAAGGTAATGATGCACACAATGCTGTAATTAGTGCTAACGTCAGCGCAATGTTGCACTTAGCAGGTAAGACTGAGTCATTTAAAGATGGCTTTGAGATTGCAATGGATGCTGTTAAATCTGGCCGTGGCATTGAGAAGCTTGATGCTATTTCCAAAATTACCAGTGAAGCTTAAAGACAAGAGACTTTAACTACATAATTAAATTAACGATATCAAGGTTAAAAATGTTACACACAGAGCCACTAACAGCACAAGCCAAAAGTTATCTAGGTCTTAATCATGAAGGTCTTGAGGGTACTGTCCTAGCTACAATCATCAACAAAAAAGTTCTTGATGTAAAAGAGATTGTCTTAAAAGGACAAAGAACAGCTCCTCTAAGATCATTATCTAAAGCACTTGAAAATAAAGATGGCAGAAACTTTATTTTAGAGTGCAAACAGTCCTCCCCTACTTTAGGTGATTTCTGCAAAGACTTTGATTTAGATAAGCTAATTTCCTGCTATGAAAAAAGAGCTAGTGCCATTTCTGTTCTGTGTGAAAAGCATTTCTTTAAAGGCTCTCTTGATTATTTAAAGTATGTTAAAGAGCATTGCTCTCTTCCTGTTATTTGCAAAGATTTCATCATCTGCAAAGAGCAGATTGATGAAGCTTACATTGCAGGAGCTGATGCTGTTTTACTGATGTTAAGTGTACTTACCAGAGCAAAGTTTGAAGAACTCTTCAATTATGCTCATTCACTAAACCTGGATGTCTTAACTGAAGTAGACGACAAAGATGATGCAATGTACGCAATCTCTAAAAAGATTGAAATTGTTGGTATCAACAACCGCAATTTAAGAACTTTAGAGGTAAATCTAGACAATGCCAGGGAGCTTTATAAATTATTTCCTTCATCTGTAAAAGTTGTCTCTGAGTCAGGTATTCATACTCACAAAGATTTAGTTTCTTTAAATCCAATTAGAAACTTCTTAATAGGTTCATCTCTTACAGCTCATCGTGACGTAGTGTTCAAAGCAAATTCCTTGCTTTATGGTTTAAACAAACTGTGTGGTCTGACCACAATGGACGCTATAAAAACCGCTGTTTCAAACCACGTATCCATCGGAGGTCTTATCTTTGCGCCTAAGTCTCCCCGTTTTGTAAGTGACGAAAAAGCTGTTAGCTTTGTAAAAGAGTTTAAAGGACAAATCCGCTTTGCCGGTGTTTTTGTAGATGCTACTGTAGAGGAGATGGTAAATAAAGTAAAAACTGTTTCTTTAGATTACCTGCAATTGCATGGCAATGAAAGTATCGACACCATAAAAACATTAAAGAGTCTTCTACCTGATACAGGAATTATCAAAGCCTTTAACATTAAAGAGCTAAGTGATTTTGTAAAGGTCGATAAATACTTACCTTTTGTAGATCTAATTATCCTTGATTCATCTAATCCAGGTTCTGGTACAAGTTTTGACTGGAATTTAATTCCAGACTCACTGGATAAGTCAAAGTGCCTGCTCTCAGGAGGCATTGGACCTGACAATGTAGAGAAAGCCTTAAATTATGGTTTTGCAGGACTTGATTTAAATTCAAAGCTTGAAAAAAGTAAAGGCATCAAAGATGTTGAACTTATCAACAAGACTTTCAAGCTTATAAACAATTACTAAAATTTCGGAGTATATCATGACAATTTTAAATCCTTTCTTTGGAAAATACGGTGGACAGTACGTTCCAGAGGTTTTACTACCAGCACTAAACCAGTTAGAAAAGACATTCGTTGAAGCTAGAAATGATCCTGAGTTCAAAAAGGAATTAAGCGATTTATTAAATAAATATGCAGGTCGCCCTACTCCATTAACCTTATGCAGAAACATTACCAAAGGCACTAAAACTAAGATCTATTTAAAGCGAGAAGATCTTTTACACGGAGGTGCTCATAAAACCAATCAGGTTTTAGGTCAGGCATTACTTGCAAAGCGTATGGGCAAAACCAGAATCATCGCAGAGACAGGTGCTGGTCAGCATGGTGTAGCTACTGCTTTAATCTGTGCTCTTTTAGGCTTTAAGTGCCGTATTTACATGGGAGCTACTGATACAGAAAGACAAAAGCCAAATGTATTTAGAATGAGACTTATGGGAGCTGAAGTTGTTCCTGTAAATGTAGGTGCGGCAACTTTAAAGGAAGCCTGCAACGAAGCTCTACGTGACTATGCTGCTAACTTTGAAAACACTCACTATATGATTGGTACAGCAGCAGGACCTCACCCATTCCCTACTATCGTACGTGAATTCCAAAAGATCATCGGTGAAGAAATTCATGAGCAGATCTTACAGGAAGAAGGTCGCCTGCCTGATGCATGTATTGCCTGTGTAGGTGGTGGTTCAAATGCTATCGGTATGTTTACTGATTTCTTAGATACAGATGTTCCTTTATACGGCGTAGAACCTTACGGTTTAGGTATTGAGACACCTAAACACGGTGGCACTATAGCAAGAGGTACTGATGGCATCTTCTTTGGAGCTTATTCAAAGAATTTACAGAATCATGATGGCCAGATTAACGAGTCTTACTCAATTTCAGCAGGTCTTGATTTTCCTTCAGTAGGTCCACAGCATGCTTACTTAGGTGAAACCGGCAGAGTTAAATATGTAGGAGCAACAGATGATGATGCACTTGAAGCTTTCGTGGAGTTATCTCAGCAAGAAGGTATTATTCCTGCTCTAGAATCATCACATGCTTTAGCTTTTGCCTTAAGACTTATGAGACAAAATCCAAACAAAGAGCAGATCTTAGTAGTTAATGTATCTGGTCGCGGTGACAAGGATATTTTCAACGTCTCAAATATTCTTGAAAAGAAGGGCTGTGTAACTGAGCACGGTGTATCAACAGCAAATTTAAAGGTTACAAAGTAAGGAGAGCATCATGGAAAACCGTTTTGAAAATCGATTTGCCGAACTTGATAAAAAAGGTGAAGGCGCATTTTTACCTTTCGTAACCTTATGTGATCCAGACTATGATACTTCACTTAAGATTTTAAAGGCACTAATTAGAGGTGGTGCTGATGCACTGGAACTTGGTTTCCCATTCTCTGATCCTTGTGCAGATGGTCCTGTAATTCAGAATGCTGATAAAAGAGCTCTAAAATCAGGTGCAACCACTGATGATTTCTTTAACCTAGTAAAAGAGATTAGAAAAGAGAATGACTCTATTCCCGTAAGTATCCTAGTTTATGCAAATGTTGTTGTTGCTCGTGGAATCAATAAGTTCTTTCATGATGCTCATGAAGCTGGTATCGATGGAGTTTTAATTCCTGATATTCCATGCAATATGCTTCATACATGTGAGAATTTCGAAAAATGTGCGCATGACAACGGCGTTCATACCGTGTTAATTGCACCACCAAATGCTGATGAGGCAACCTTAGAAGAGATTGCAAAGCATTCTAAAGGTTACACCTATGTTCTATCACGCTTTGGTATTACAGGTACAGAGAATACCTTTGGTAAACCTGTAAAAGTGATCAACAGAATTAAAGAGTTACATGGAGCAACTCCGGTTTTAGGATTTGGTATTTCTACTCCAGAGCATGTAAAACAGGCTTTAGAGATTGGTGCTAAAGGCGCTATCGCCGGTTCTGCCTGTGTTAAAATAGTTGAGAAGAATCTTAACAATGTACCAAAGATGCTTGAAGAGCTTGAAGCATACGTTCATGCGATGAAAGAAGCTACAAGAGCATAAATTTTTAAGTTGTAAAGATGGCGTACTTTGATACGCCATTTTTATTTGTGAGGAACTAATGGCACTCTTTTCTACAAAAGAAAACTTGTTTTTTATGGCAGGCCACTTTGCAACTGATCTGTGTCATGGATCAATGCCTATTATCTTAGCTTACATGTATCAGCAAGGCAGACTTGACTCATATTCATCAGTTGCTCTTTTAATGATGGCAAATACCATTCTAAACGCTTTAATTCAACCAATAGCAGGCAATTTAGCAGACTCAAAGCCTAGACCTTATTTAATGAGCATAGGTATTGCCTGCGCCTTTTTAGGAGTGATGTTTATTGGTACCGTTCAAAACCAAATTTTACTCTACTCACTAGTTTGCCTGAACGGTATTGGCTCTGCTATTTTCCACCCTGCAGGTGGTAAGATGGCCAATACCTTTGGTGGTGCAAAGCTTGGTAAAAGTATGTCTATTTTCTCTGTTGGAGGAAATTTTGGATTTGCTTGCGGACCATTCTACTTTACAGGTCTTTATATTTTATTCGGTCTTAATGCCACCCTGGCAATGTGCATTCCTGGTATTGCCGTGATCATCATCTTCATGCTGAAGAACCATTACTACACTGTAGCTTGTCTTCACCATAATCATGAGGTTAAAAAGGCAATCAGTGAAAATAATCAGCAAGAAAACATCAAAGGATTTATCTACCTTGTAGGTATACTTTTTGTAAGATCAGCAGGTTGGTTCTCTTTCGTTTCATTCTTATCTTTGTACTATATGCACAAATTGAATATCAACGATGAGATAGCTACTCTTTTAAATGGCATGGTAGCCCTAATTGGAGCTATTGCTACATTCTCTGGTGGTACTGTCTCAGATAAGATTGGTTTTAACAGAATTATTACCTGGGCTTCTTTAGCCTCAGCTCCATTTATTATTCTGTTCACTCAAACTGATAATGCTGTGATAGCTACTTTACTTTTAGTACCTTTTGCTCTGTTATTCTTTGCAGCCATGTCTCCTACTGTAGTTGTAGGTCAAAAGCTTCTATGCAAGCACGTAGGTATGGCAACAGGCTTTACTATAGGACTTTCTATGAGTTTTGGAGGTTTAGTAGCTCCTTTAATGGGTATGTTAGGCGATGCCTATGGCATTGAATACATCATGTATGCTGTAGCTTGCTTTATTACCATAGCTGCAATTGCAACTATCTTTCTGCCAAAAGTTGATGCTAAAGCTTAAAACAGAAAGTATTCTTTAAAATTTACAGTACAGCCAGCGCAATGCTGGCTGTTTTGTTTTAATTGGAGTTAGTAGGTACAGGCTTGCCATCATCGCCAATGGTCATAGGTTTTGCTTTACCTAAATTGTCAGAATCCTGGCTGTCTTTGTTTTGAGCAGCATCTGCTCCAATAGGTTTGCCATCATCACCAATTGAGGCTACACCACCACCTGGTGTAAATACTTGTACCTCTGGAACCTTATCCTCTTCTTTATCAGTTTTTAGATCAGATAAAGGATCAGCTGCTGAAGTTTCTAAAACTTCATTCTTAACTGGTGTTAAACCATCATTTGGCATCTTAGGCTTTAAAGAAAAGCCTTTAGGAGAAGCATCTTCAGGCTCTTTAGTTAAATAATCAGGTAACAGGTTTACAGTACCATTGTAATTTTGTACCATCTTATTAAGCCTTGAGCAGTCAGATAAAATCTTATCTGAGATGTCAAAAAAGCCTTCTAAAGGTACAGAATAAACACGAGGCTTCATTCTCATACCTTGCAGTAAGGCAATATGCAACTGACCGCCTTCGCCTATCTGCAAGAAGAGATCGGAGAGTTTTTTCTGCTGAGATTTAGTAAATGGAGCAAATATAATCCTTGAAGGAGGGACTATCTGCCCTCGCATTGAGTACTCTTGACCTTTATCTACTAAGAATCTGGCAAATACATATCCCCTGTTAGTATCATTCATGGAGATATCAAGAGCTGACACGTCTAATTCAAAAGCAGGTGTAGCACTTTGATACATACAACCAGTTTTAAAGATGTATTTATTAGTAAGTGATCTTTGAACTGTAAATACAGCCTGTCTGTGCATTACTGTACGGTCTATCTGCAATATCTTTGCTGGAGAGCCATTATTAAAAGTATTATCGTGGCTGTCTAATAATCTCCATACATATGAGGATGAAATAGACCAACCAGAATTCATTACTGCACTACAAGTATATGGTTGTAGTGAGAGTAGTAAAGCCGATGTAAGAAGTGCCTTTTTAATCATGTTTTTATTGTATTACAGATTTTCTGTGATTAAAGAGGATAAGTCACAAAATGACATTAAAGATGAAAAAGGCTGACTTTACATTAAGATTTTGTAGAGTCAGCCTTTGTACTTAAAGGATATCTATTAGTACAGAATTCTGCACTTTAAAGTGCCTTCAATTTGCTTTAATAAAGGAACAACCTTCTCAGGCTCCTTTGAGTGAATATCCATAACCACATAACCAATTTCGGCAGTAGTCTGCAGATACTGAGCTGCAACGTTGATACCTAACTTTGCAAAGATCTCGTTGATCTGACGCATTACACCAGGAGCGTTCTTGTGGATGTGTAATAGACGAGATACATTCTCTCTAATTGCAGGAAGAGCTACCTCAGGGAAGTTTACAGCTGTTAGAGTTGAACCGTTATCTGAGTACAGAGCTAATTTCTCTGCAACCTCAGTACCGATGTTGCGCTGAGCTTCCTCAGTACCAGCTCCAATGTGAGGAGTTAGAATTACATTATCAAACTCACGCAGAGGAGTTACAAACTCTTCACCGTTCTTTGATGGCTCCTTAGGATATACGTCAACAGCAGCACCAGCTACCTTACCAGAACGTAAAGCTTCACATAAGGCATCGATATCTACAACAGTACCACGAGAAGCATTTAAGAAACGAACACCATCTTTCATCTTTGAGAACTGTTCTTTACGAATCATACTCTTGGTTGTTGCAGTCTCAGGTACATGTAAAGTGATGATATCAGATCTCTCTAACAACTCATCTAAGGTTTCTACCTGCTTTGCATTACCTAAAACCATCTTGTTCTCTGTATCGTAGAAGATTACAGATAAACCTAAAGCTTCAGCTAGAATACCTACCTGAGTACCAATGTGACCGTAGCCAATGATACCGATAGTCTTACCACGGGCCTCATGACAGCCGGTTGCAGCCTTATTCCAACCGCCGCGATGTAACAAAGCGTTACGAGCAGGAATGTCACGCAATAACTGTAAGTACTCACCTGTTACTAATTCAGCTACAGAACGGGTATTTGAGAAAGGTGCATTGAATACTGGAATACCAAATTCAGCTGCAGCCTTTAAATCAACCTGATTGGTACCAATACAGAAACAACCGATACCAATTAACTTTTTAGCATGAGATAAAACTTCACGAGTTAAATGGGTACGTGATCGAATACCGATAAAATGAACATTCTCAATTTTATCTAAAAGCTCTTGACCATCTAAAGCTTTCTTTAAGTACTCAACGCTTGTGTAGCCAGCCTTTTTTAAAGACTCTACAGCACTAGGATCAACGCCTTCTAATAATAAGATCTTAATCTTTGACTTTTCTAAAGATAATGAAGGGTGCATGTTAACCTCTGTGATTTAGTAGTTAGTTTAATCATTAAAACAGAAATGCCCAACTTTTCATTGGGCATTATTCTATTATTTCTTAGATTGATTTACCTTTCGGCGCTCAAGCACAGCATTATTCAGAAGCTCACATATAGCCTCTGTATCTTCTATGTTGATGCACGCGTCAGTAATTGACTGACCGTAAACTAAGTTGCGTAAATCCTTTGGAAGATCCTGACGACCTTCAACTAAGTTAGACTCAAGCATTAAACCGAAGATGCGGTTGTCACCAGCTGCAATCTGAGCTGCTACATCCTTAGATACATCAACCTGTTTCTTAAACTGTTTGTGTGAATTTGAGTGAGAAGCATCAATCATAACCATAGGTTTTAGACCTGCTTTTTCTAATGCCTGACAGGTATTCTCAACATCCTTAGCACTGTAGTTTGGCTCGTGACCACCACGTAAGATTACGTGACAATCCTCGTTGCCCTTGGTATGAACAATAGCAACGTGCCCCATCTTACTTACAGACATGAAAGTGTGTTCATTAGCAGCAGCAATAGTTGCATCAATTGCAATCTTTACAGAACCATCAGTTGCATTCTTAAAGCCGATTGGGCATGAAAGACCTGATGCTAACTGTCTGTGTAACTGAGACTCGGTAGTACGTGCTCCGATAGCGCCCCATGCGATGAAATCATCGATATACTGAACAGTAATAGGATCTAAGAACTCTGTAGCAGCAGGCATGCCTAAGCTGTTGATGTCACATAATAACTTACGTGCAATTCTTAAACCACGATTGATATCATGAGAATCATCAAGACTTGGATCGTTGATAAGTCCCTTCCAACCTACTGTGGTACGTGGCTTTTCAAAGTATACACGCATGATCACAATTAACTGATCTTCGTACTTCTGTCGTAGTTTCATTAAGCGGTTTGCGTACTCAATTGCAGCCTGTGTGTCATGAACTGAGCATGGGCCTGCAATAACCACTAAGCGGTCATCAACACCGTTATATACATTATGGATCTCACGTCTTGTCTGAGAAACAATCTGATTGGTAAATTCTGTTGCTGGAAACTTTTCGATTACAGCAATTGGAGGTAGCACCTGGTACATTTCACTAATTCTCGTATCTACAATACCGTGCCCTGCCTCATTAGGCGGGGTCAGGTTTAAATTCTTATCAATGGTCATAAAAGCCGCCTAATTAATTAAAAGAATAAAATCGCCAATAATAATAGTTTGAGGAGTTGAATGAAGCCTTACACGAATTGCTTGTCAAAATACTGTTTCTAGTATTCCCCTGTATCAACAAATTATTAGTATTCACGATTATTACCTAATATAAATTAAACAAAAAAGGAGGTCAGTAGCGATACTGCCTCTCTATCCCAAACTCTAGGAGTAGTTCATTATAATGACGAATAGACAGGATCTTCAAGTCAAATAGACAATTTGAACGAAAAATATCAAAAATGTCAGTTATTTTGCGTTAAAAATGTGGTGATTTTCTACCAAGTCTCCGTCTTTATTGTCGATAAAATAAGGACTTTTGATATAAATAAGGCACAGTGTTTATTTTTTGCAAACTGTGCCTATTTTGTAAAAACGATGACCAAGCTCACTGTCTTAAAAAGATGCGACAGTTCTTACCTACCTAGAGATCTAATACTAAAGTCACTGGGCAGTGATCTGACCCTAAGACGTCTGTTTCAATCTTTGCATCAAGAACTTTAGCTTTTAGCTCATCAGATACAAAGAAGTAGTCAATTCTCCATCCGACGTTCTTTTGTCTTGCAAAAGTTTTATATGACCACCAACTGTACATATTAGGTTCATCTCCATGGATAAGTCTGAAAGTATCAATGTAGCCTGAATCCACCATCTTGTCTAGAAATGCGCGCTCTTGTGGCAAGAAACCTGTGTTATTAACATTAGTCTTAGGCCTAGCTAAATCAATTTCCTTGTGAGCAATATTAAAATCACCACAGACAACAATAGGCTTATCTTTTCTTAGCTCCTGAGCATACTTAAAGAAGCTGTCAAAAAAGCCCATTTTATAAGGTACTCGCTTAAATTCACCTGTTGGTTTGCCACTTTCATCTAGTATGGCAGCTCCACCATTTGGGAAATAGCCGTTAAAGAAATGAAAATTTTCAAACTCAAGATGGATAATTCTGCCTTCACCTTTGTATTCAACGTCAGGTAATTCAAACTCTACAGACAGTGGCTTTAATTTAGTAAAAACAGCTGTTCCTGAGTAACCTTTTTTTACAGTTGAAGAGCAAAAAAAACTCTCATAGCCTGGTTTATTTTTTAAATCATCAGATAACTGTTCTGTGTTAGCTTTTGTTTCCTGAAAACCAATTACGTCATAATCAGTATTTCTAAACCAATCAAAACCTTCTTTGGTCGAAACAGCTCTGATGCCATTGATGTTCCAAGAACTTAATGTAATTGCCATATCTTACGCCACTATTTTATTTGAATTTTACTTTACTAGATTGTCTGTATTAGTATCAATACCACCGCCTAAAGCAGTCATCAATGATACTGTTGCCTCAAGATTATCTCTTTTTGCTCCTAAATAAGCAATTTTTGCGTTTCTCATGGTATCAGCTGCTGTTAAGAAATCAGTTAAAGCAACCAAACCAGCTTCATAACGAACCTTGTAGCGCTCGTAATTTCTTACACTCAACTCATAGCTCTGCTTGAAAGTGATGAGTTCCTGACGGTAGAGTTTCACATCTGTTATCAGATCGTAAACTTCCTGTACCGCCTTTATGTAGTCTGAAACAAAGTTAAGCTCAGCTATATCAATGTCCTTTAATGAGCTCTTTTTTTCGATATTAAGTTTGTTGAAGTTTAAAAACGGCATGGTAACCGCAGCTCCTAAAGAGCCTATAGGATTAGATAAGAATCGCGCAAAGGTATCAGTATCCCCAGATGACACTGTAGCTGAAAAAGTCAAATCAGGAAAGAAAGACATCTTCTTTTCATTATAGCTTGCATAACTTTGCTTTAATAAAGCATCATCTCTCATTAAATCAGGTCGTCTTTGTAATAATTTTGATGGAACTGATAATGAAAAATCAGGCACTTTAGCTTCATCTAAGAAAGCGACATCTACATTTTTGTCTGCAGTGATACCTAAAACGGTATTAAGTGCAGTTTTTGCCTTTTCAAGTGCAGCTCTTCTTGAATCTAAAGTTGATTGGACTTTTAAGTGATTGATTCTGGCATCATCTAAATCAAGACTGTCAGCAGCACCTGCCTGATACTTCTTATCTACTAAATCTAATCTTACTTTGGAGTCGTTTAGATCATCTTCACCTAGTTTTACAGCTTCTTTGGCATAGGCATACTGCCAATAGGCCTTAGCTGTAGTTTCAATTACAGTAAGTCTCATAGATAAGTAATCATAAGCAGATGCGTGATACTGCTCTAGAGCAGCCTCATTTTGAGCTTTCAATTTACCAAATAAATCTAACTGATATGACAGTGAAAATGAACCTTGAGAGCTTTTATGAGAAGCGTCATGGTAATCTAAAGCTCTTTTAGTATCTGCTCCTAATTGAGCATTGGCAGTAGGATGATTGTTTGTAGCGGTAAGATCGATATTCAACATCGCCTTTTCAAGATTTACATATGATGTTTTTAAATCATAGTTATGCTCTAAAGCTCTATTTACTACGTCTGTCAACCTTGCATCAGAGAACTCTTGGTAATAAGCTGAATTTACCTCATTACCTGTAAATTCGAAAGCTTCTTTATATGAGGATACTGTAGGAAATTCAGGTGTTTTATATTCTGTAAACATCAATGAGCATGAGCATAAAGACAAACTCATAACGACCAAAGCTAACTTTTTAAAGCATGCTTTGCGTAAATACTTTTTATGATTACTTCTAGTCATAATAAAATCTCTTCTCATTATGCTTTAACTATGCTTTTATGGTTGTACTCAACAGTTCTACAATTTTTTCTGTTACTTTGTAAGCTTTGTTAAATGAATTAACAGGCAGACATTCATAAGGACCATGACAATTTAATGCACCTGTAAAGATGTTTGGTGTAGGCAGACCTTCATTTGACAGATTTGAACCATCGGTACCGCCACGAACCTTATTCTCAACAATGGTTACACCTGCTTGTGTATAAGCTTTGCGTAGGATCTCAAGAATTTCATTATGCTCTTTTAAAACTTGTTCCATATTTGCATACTGGAACACAGTCTTCAAGGACACTCGACTTTCACCGTAACGGTCATTGAGTAAAGACACAATTTTTTCTAGGACTTTAAGTCGCTTTTCCATGCCTTCTTTTGTAAAGTCACGGATGATCATGTTAATCTTTGCGCTCTCTGTAGTGCCTTCAAATTTATGCACATGGTAAAAGCCTTCTTCTCCTTGAGTATTTTCAGGTTTTTCATCTCGAGGCAACATATTGATAAATTCATTGGCCATAGAGATAGCGTTCTTTAAGTTTTTGTAAGCTACAGCTGTATGAACTGACAGTCCCTTAAAATTAACGATTGCGCCATAAGCATTGAATGTGGCTATATCAAGTTCACCTTCTTTAGTACCATCAACGGTTACACCGTAGTCACAGTTGATGTCTTGTACATCAAGATGAGTTGATGACAGACCAATCTCCTCATCAACAGAGAAAATGATTTTTAATGGACCATGCTTTAAATTCTTGTTGACCTTTAAATTGTGCATTAGATATAAAAGCACGCTGATACCAGCTTTATCATCAGCCCCTAAAAGAGTATTACCATCAGTTACGATAATGTCCTGCCCTTTCATTTCCTCAAGAGAAGAGCAAATTGACTTATCTAGGATTAAACCATTTTCAAGTCTGATTTCTCCACCCTGATATTTTTTGACTAAATGAGCTTTTACATCGGCACCAGAGCAGTCAGGCGCAGTATCCATATGAGCTAATAGACATAAGGATTTGGCATTTTCACAACCATCACTTGCTGGTATTGTTACAGTAACGATACCTTTATCATCCTGTTTAGCATTGAAACCTAATTCACTAATTCTTGAGATTAGGTATGCTCCAAATCTTAACTGTCCTACAGTTGATGGAACTGTTTTTGAGGTAGGATCAGATTTAGTATCAATTACAATTAGATCTTTAAAAATATTAACTAAAGGATCTACGCCACACAGATTATCAAAATCTTTAGTAGTACTCTCTTGCATATTTTTATCCTTACTCTCTAGCTAGAGCATCAATTGGGTTCAATCTTGCAGCAGAACGAGCTGGCATATAACCAAACAGCACACCAATTATTGATGAGGTTAAGACCGCAATTACAATTGAGGCTAATGAGAATGATAGAGGTATGTTAGGAACAAAGATAGACAGAACATAGCCTGTAACCATTGAAAAGACTACACCTAACATACCGCCAATTAAGCAGACTGTAACAGATTCAATCAAAAACTGCGTCATAATGTCAGAGCGTCTTGCGCCTACTGCCATTCTAATACCAATTTCACGAGTTCTTTCAGTTACAGATACAAGCATAATATTCATCACACCAATACCACCTACTACTAATGAAATCACAGCAATTGCAGAAATTAACAAAGTGAAAGTACCCGTTGCCTGGTTTATGGACTTCATGATGGTATCAGATGACACCATAAAGAAATCTTTTCTGCCATGACGCGATTTTAACAACGAGGTAATAGATGCTTCTGCTACAGCAGGAGAGAATCCATCTGCAGTTCTTACGATAATAGATGAAATATAGTTTTGCTTTACAATTCTGTTCATCATAGTGCTGTATGGCACATAGATATACAGATTGTCTGAATGTCTGAAAGCTACTTCCTTATCAACAAGTAAGCCAATTACAGTAATAGGCTTGCCCTGCACAAACAGTCTTTTACCGATAGGATCTTCATTTTTGAAAAAGGTGTTTTTAGTGTTGTAATCAATAACACCAACCTGAGGAGATAATGAGGCTTCATCTTCAGAAAACATTCTGCCCTTTTCAATTTCCATTCCATAAACTCTAAAGTACTCACCTGATACTCCAATGACAGTTGCTGTTGCATCTACATTGTATCTTTGAACCATACCTGAGTTTTGCACTGTAGGTGAAGCTGAATCCACAAAAGGCTGACCTTTTAGAGCTTTAAGATCTTTAACTGACAGTGTTCTTACTCTACCCGATCTCATATCACCCATTTTCTGACCTGGCATAATGGTGATGGTATTAGTGCCCATGGATGAGATATTTGAAATGATCTGATCAGAAGCTCCTCTTGCCAGAGCCACAACTGTTACCACCGACATAATACCGATGATAATACCGAGCATAGTCAGTAAAGTTCTCATTCTATTTGAAATCATGGCTCTGATGGCCATGGTGTAAGCTTCTTTGAATCTGTCAAAATAAGCTCTGTAAGAATTTACGACTTTATCTGAAAAATGAACTGCAAGAGAGACATCATCTTTATTCTGATGATCAGAGATGTTGTCATTTACAGTATCAGACTCAATGGCTCCATCTTTAATGGTAATTACTCTATGCGCATGAGCTGCGATTCTAGGATCGTGAGTAACTAGGATCACAGTGTGACCTTCTTTGTTTAACTCAGTTAGAATATCCATCACCTCGGCGCCTGACTTTGAATCAAGAGCACCTGTAGGCTCGTCGGCAAGAATAATCTGTCCACCATTCATCAGAGCTCTTGCAATAGAAACTCTTTGCTGCTGACCACCTGATAACTGTGAAGGCTTGTTCTCAGTTTTATTGCCTAAGCCTAAAATCTCCAGTAATTTAACTGAGCGAGACTCTCTTTTTTCTTTGCCAGTACCTGAATAAATAGCAGGAACCTGCACATTCTCCATCGCATTTAAATGCCCTAATAAATGGTAGCGCTGGAAAATAAAGCCAAAGAAATCACGTCTTAAGGAGGCCAGCTCATCAGGTAACATGTTAAAAGTGTCATGACCGTCGACCTGATAACTACCTTCAGTTGGTGTATCAAGACAGCCTATGATATTCATTAAAGTAGATTTACCAGATCCTGATGGACCAATGATAGCAACTAGCTCACCTTTATTGATGGTAAGGTTGATGCCATGCAGTACTTCTACTTTAGACTCGCCTTGTCCAAAAGACTTTTTAATGTCTTTTAAATTCAAAAGCACTTTACTCATTAGAATGGACCTTTTCTACGTCTATCATTCTTCATGGCAGCTTCTTCAGCTGTTTTTACATCATCACCGATAACTACTCTATCCTCAGGTGTAATGCCTGAGATAACCTCGATGTACTGATCGTCTTTTAGACCTGTCTTAATTTTTCTTGTCTGAACCTTATCATCACTGTCTAAAACATAAACAGTGCACTCATTCTCAGCCATGGTTCTCATGGCTGTAAGAGGTAATGTAAGAACGTCCTTTTTTGAAGCAACATCAATAGTGACATCGGCTGTCATATCAATACGTAAGGTTCTGTCATAGTTATCTGCAATTACATCTGAGTTGTAGTAAATTGCTGTTGAATTGGTGCTAGAACTTGAAGATGATGAACCTGAGTTTGTTGCAGATGATGATTCATATGATGAAGGAGCAGGATCAATTCTGTCTAACTTTCCTTTAAACTCTCTGTAAGGAAGACCTAAGATAGTAAAGGTACAATCCATGCCTGGCTTTACATTTACAACATCAGCTTCAGAGATCTCTGTTTCTACTTTCATATGATCTAAGGTAGCTAAACGTAAGATGGTAGGTGTAGTCTGATTGGCATTAACAGTCTGACCTTCTGAAACTACGGTTGCATAAACAGTTCCGTCAATAGGCGCTTTGATCTTGGTATAACCTAAATTGGTATTAGCATCATCTAACGACAGCTGAGCTTTTTCTTTTTGAGCTTTTAACTCTTTTAATGAGGCTAAAGCCATGTCATAAGCGGCGGACGCCACCTCAGCATCCTGCTTTGAGGTTGCATCTGCTTTAACCAATCTCATTTGACGCTCATACTCCAGTTTTAACTTCTTCAACTCAGCGTTTTTTGAAGAAATCTGAGCATCAATAATGGCAATTTGAGCCTTGGCAGTTTTTAAAGCAGTTTCCTGAATTTTAGGATCGATTTCACACAGAAGTTGCCCCTGTTTTACCTCGTCACCTGTCTGTACATATAGTTTTAAGATCTGACCTGAAACCTGAGCACCGACATCAACCTGAGTTTGTCCTGCAATAGTACCTGTTGCAAAAACCTTTTTACTGATATCTCTTTTTTGAGCATTAACAGACATGTAACTTACAGGTTCAGTTTTAAAAAAGTTATATCCAATGTAGCCTACTAGACATAATGCAATTACTGATAAAAAAGCATACTTCTTAAATTTTGGAGAATTTTTGATATTCTTTATATCCAACATAGAAATTCCTATTTTCATGCATGCTGACATTTTGAGATAATGATAGCTATCTTAAATTTTGTATATTTTCAGCGTAATTTTATTTTTTTGAAATTAGTGATTACTTAGAGCTTAAATAAAATAGTAAGCGTATTCTAACATCAAGACGACAAGATTTTTATTCTCTTACATAAGCGTAACTAAAAAGTATTAAATACCAGAAGATAAGCATAAAATAAGAGTTTTAATGAGAGAATAGATACAATTTGATAAAGGTTTTCTTTTAACACAGGATTTAACATGAGTGCTCAGCAATCTGTAACAGGTACAGTTATCTTAAATGAAGGCAGAGAAAAGTCTTTGCTCCGCCACCATCCATGGATCTTCTCAAAAGCAATTCAAAAAGCTGATGAATCATTGCAAATGGGTCAGACTGTTGAGGTTGTAAATCAGACAGGAGAGTTCTTATGTTATGGTCTTTACAGTCCTAATTCACAGATTAGAGTAAGAGCATTATCTTTTGATGAAAACGTAAAAATCACGGATGCTCTTATTGCATCAAGAGTAAAAGATGCAATCTCATTAAGAAAAAATGTATTTGCCCGTGGCAATGACGGTGTAAGACTTATCTCTTCTGAAGGCGATTTACTACCAGGATTGATTGCAGATAAGTACAATGAGTTTATTGTAATTTCAATCTCATCATGTGGCATGGAAAGGTATAAGAACATCATCTGTCAGACTTTAAAAGAAATCTTTCCTGAATGTTCAATTTATGAAAGATCAGATACCAAATCTAGAGCAAAAGAAGGCTTACCTGTAAGAAAAGGTGTAGTTATTGGAACTGAACCTGATGATACCATCTATGTTCGTGAAGAAGGTCAGGTCTATATTCCTGTTGATATCAAAAACGGTCATAAGACAGGAGCTTATCTTGATCAGAGACTATCTAGAATTAAGGCAGGCTCCTTATCTAAAGGAGCTTCAGTATTAAACTGTTTCTCCTACACCGGAGGCTTTGGTCTTTGGGCTTTAAAGGGAGGCGCAAAGCGCATTGAGAACGTAGATGTTTCAGAGCATGCTCTAAATGCTGCTAAAACAGGTGTCGCCTTTAATCATTTAGATCCTGGTCGCTGTAAGTTCTTAAAGAAAGATGTTTTTGCCTATCTGCGTGAACAGGTAGAAAAAGGAGCTAAATATGATTTGGTAATTCTAGATCCTCCTAAGTTTGCTGAAAGCGCTGCTAACTTAAAGAAGGCTTGCCGTGGATATCAGGACATTAACAGATTAGGACTTAAGCTTGTAGCTAAAGGCGGTCATCTTTTAACTTTCTCATGCTCAGGTCTTGTAGATCCTGCTCTCTTCCAAAAGATTGTCGCAGATGCTGCCATCGATGCTGGTGTTGACGGTCGTGTTTTAGGCACTCTAAGACAGGATGAGGATCATGTAGTATCCCTTCCTTGTCCAGAAACTTTCTACTTAAAGGGCTTAGATATAGCTGTGATGTAGCATAAATAGATCTAGAGGATAAGTTATTATGATTAGCTATCAAGTTGTAAGAGTTACTCCTTTTGCTCAAAATTGCAGGATCTTTATCAATCAAGAGAAAAAGCAAGCTGTTGTAAGCGATCCTGGTGCAAGAGCTGACGATATTTACACTGCTCTTCATGATTCAAATATTGAATTAAAGGCAATTATAATTACACATATGCACTTAGATCATGTAGGTGGAGTTGCAAGACTCCATGAGTTATCTAACGCTAAAATCTATGGTAGCTCAATTGAAGACTCACCTTTGTTGTTATCTTTAGATAAGCAAGCAAAAGCTTTTGGCCTTGATAAGGCACCTGTCTTTGATACTCAGTATTTAAAAGATGCTGAAATTATTTCCCCAATGGATGACTTTAGTTTAAAAGTCTTATCAACACCAGGTCATACTCCTGGTGGTGTAAGCTACTATTGTGAAAAAGAAAAGTATGTTTTAACAGGTGACACTTTATTTGAAGGATCTGTAGGCAGAACAGATTTTCCTTTGGGAAATACAGACGATTTAATGCAGTCAATTAAAGAAAAGCTCTTTACCTTACCACCTGAGACAACTGTTCTATCAGGACATGGTTCTGATACAAACATAGGTGAAGAAAAAGCAAATAATCCTTTTGTATACTAACCTTTTGAGAACTAATTTCTTTTATTGCTATGCTCTAGCATGAAGAAGCTTAGCATATTGCATGAGGAGCAATGCTCCTCATGAACGTCGTAAAAATCTTAAAGATCAATTCTCTTTATAGCAGTTATTGCTTTTGATATTTTTCTATTATGCATGAATGTTGCTTGGATTTAGAGTCATAGTTAATGCCGATTAAAAGAATATTATCGGTGTACTCTTTTACTCTTGAAACATAGTCACGTTCTTTTATCTGCTCAAGGGCTACCTTTGCACTTGCATCCTTTTTAAGCTCAATGATTAAGGCAGGCTTTCCTTTTTTTGAAACTTTTTTAGGCAAATAGACAATATCAGCAAAGCCTTTTCCTGTTGGAAATTCATTTAATGGAGCCAAGTAATCTTTCTCTGCTGCAAGATATGACATTAAGACCACATAACGCAGTGCGCTTTCACTGTTATATTCAAGAACAGGTACTTTGTCTTCATGAACTTTAGCTAAAAGATTGGCAACTGTTTCTGTGTCTTTGTTTTCTGTAGCCACCACTACTTGTTCAGAGAGCTTTAAAGCGCTCTCATATTGAGGCCAGTGATTATCTCTTACAGAATGTAAAAGCTCTCTGCGGGTTTCTTCATTAGGGACATAGATAGTTGAATCCTCATCGTTATAGCCCAAGTAGCCTAAATGCACTAAATAAACGTAGATAGAATCTTTGTTTGGAAAATTTTTCTCTGCGGTATTAAAACTTTCAATATCATAAATTCTAATTGAGGTTCCTGAGCAGAGCTTAATGATATCGTCTTTTAGACCTTCAAAATTAAGATTGATGGCTTCTTTTACAAGGTCATAGGCTGCAGTTGCTGACCAGTAGCTTTTGTAAACGCCATGTTTTGCTAGTTCAATTATTGAATTTGGATTATAAAGATCATACACACCTACTTTATAGCCGTCGTACCAGAATTTGGTAGTTTCAAAATCAAGTTTGTACTTTTCACACAGTGTCTTTACTTCATTTTCTGTAAAGCCATAGTATTGAGAAAAAGGTCCTGGATTTAACATGGTGTATTCACTAAAGTTATTTAGTGCTGACTGAGTGTTGTATCTTGCAATAGGTAAAATACCTGTTATGTAAGCCAAATTTACAAAACGCTCTCCTGCTCCTTTAAACAAAGCTCTTAAAAGGTCAATATAATTCTCTTGAAGCGTTGAATTGTTTGGATATTCTCTAAACACAAAATCCCATTCATCAATAATAAAGATAAATCTCTTTTTTAAGCAACGAATAGCTTCTGGTAAGGAATAACTCTTATCTTTGTCAAAGAAGTCTCTATATGTATCTTTCAATTCTGAGACAACATTAGTATTTAAATTCTCAAGATACTTGTTTCCATTGTCTTTGTTATCAGCAAATTCTGTCATATCAAGATAGATGACATCATGCTGATTTAGATGACTTTCAAAATCAGGTGAAGAAGCTATTTTTAGATCTGAGAAAAGTGCCTTTGAATCACAGCCTTTTGAGTAATAAGCATTAAGCATCTTGACCGTAACACTCTTACCAAAGCGTCTTGGTCTTGTCACGCAAATATACTGGTCTTCAGTGTCGATAACTTTATTTGTTAATGCAATTAACTCTGACTTGTCTACATACTCAGAGTTTCTTACTCTTTTAAAAAGGTGGTTATCAACATTAACGTACATAAAGCTCTCTCTTGATTTAACAAGTTCATTCACGATTTGCATCTCCATTATAAGGTATTAAAAATTAAGATGCTTATGCTCTCACTCTTTTTTAAAGCACCTGCTTAATTACTTATAAAAAATGCAAATCTTAAAAATTAAATTTTAAAAAATGGCTTAGCTATGCGCTCCATGAAGAAGAAAAATATTTATGCTTGACTAGATTTATAAAGATATAAGATGGCTTTTAGCATATTTTGTTTTAGCCATCGTATACTCTATTTTGAAAACGGAAACTATTTGAAAAGATCAGATAACTCTTCTTTTGAAAGTAAAGGCATTCCTCTGAACTTACGTTCCTGGTTGATAAGATTCTCTTCTACATCCTCAAGATCAATTCTTAAGAAATAACCTTTTTCTTCTAATGCCTTATCAAGATCTTCAACACTAACCTTTGGTAGAGTTTTGTGTTTAGACAAAGCAAACATCATGACAAATTCAGGAGTTCCAAAGGCATCTAACAGGGCTGCTGGAATATGGGAGAATACATCCTTTTCTTTTAAGTAAAGATATCTGCCCTGCTTATTATGACTCTTGTATACAAACACCAATCTCTCAGACATATCAGCTCCGTTTTAGATGATAAATAGCCCCTGACAACTTCGTTTTGTCAAATCTTAATCATAATTTATAAAGGCGTGGTTATCGCTTTACAATGCCATTTCATTTCAAAATAAGTCAATTCTTAAAGAATTCAGCATATTTTGTGGGCTGTGCGACAACCTTTTACGCACATTTTAGTGCTTATATGCTAAAATTTAAAGAATTAGATTGTAGATACAACAAGGATTAAATAATGTCTCTAGGACAGAACAGCAGTACTCTAAATCACGGCGCTAGTATCGTGCGTACAGGCTATTCTTTCAACACTATTTCTCTTTGTGAAGGTTCAGTAAAGGAACTTGAAAATATTTTAGAGCAGAAAATTGCTCCTAATAAAGAAATTTATGAAAACACACCTGTAGTAATAGATGTCTCACAGGTTAATTTCTTGGTTGATGTAGACTACAACGCTCTTTGCGAAAAATGCAAAGAATACTCAGTTTATCTGATTGGACTTTCAGGTATTCATACTGAAGAAAGAGCCAATATTCTCATTTCAAGACACATTCCTATCGTTAATTCTTCAAAATTTGCAAGAATTCGTGAAGAAAACTTCAAGCCAAAAATTATTGAAAAGACAGTTGAAGTTAAAGTGCCTTATGAGGTTAAAGTTCCATATGAAGTAAAGATAACAGAGCCTCTACTTGTGGTTGAACACAATGTAAGAGCAGGAGAGCTTATTTCAGCTCCTGACAACTCCGTGGTTATCTTTGGTAATGTTGCAAGAACAGCAAGAGTGATTGCATCTCACAATGTTATAATTTTTGGTGATCTTTTAGGTGAGGTTTACGCTGGATCTCCTAAAAATAAAGATACTCAAGGATATAAAGATGCTTTTATCTACGTAGGAGGAATGTTCCAACCTACCCTGCTTGCTATCTGCGGACAGTATCAGACAGCTGATGATATGGAAATGACAAGTGCACTCAAAGAGATTTACAACCAAGAGTGCAGAGCCAAGATTACATTAGACGGCAGAGTCTTAAACTACCGTCTTATCTGAATTCAAAACTAATTAAGTTCTAACAAGGAAAAAAGGAAATTATGTCAGAACAGGATTTAAATAAGAATAACGAAAAAGTAGAAGACGCAAAAGAAACTACTGCAAAAGAGAATACCGAAGTTGCAACTGAAGAAGCTAAAAAAGCATCTGAAGAGAAAGCAACAGAAGTAAAAGATGAAAAGCAAGAAGAGACTAAAGATGAGTCAAAAGGTATCAGCAAAGAACCTTTTAAAAATCTAAAAGTTATCGTTGTAACCTCTGGTAAAGGTGGTGTAGGTAAGACCACCTCATCAGCTGCTATTGCAACTGGTTTAGCACAGAAAGGTCATAAGACAGCAGTTTTAGACTTCGATGTAGGCTTACGTAACCTAGACCTTATCATGGGCTGTGAAAGACGTGTTGTTTATGATTTCATCAATGTTATTCAGGAAGAAGCTAAGCTAAATCAGGCTTTAATTAAAGACAGACACGTAGACAATCTTTACGTACTACCTGCTTCACAGACTAAAGACAAAGATGCTTTAACTCAGGAAGGTGTTGAGAAGGTACTTCGTGAGTTAGACGACATGAACTTTGAGTTCGTAGTTTGTGATAGCCCTGCCGGTATCGAAACAGGTGCTTTAATGGCTTTATACTTTGCTGATGAAGCTATTGTAACTACAAACCCTGAAGTTTCATCTGTACGTGACTCAGACAGAATTATTGGTATCTTAAACGCAAAATCACGTCGTTCTGAGTTAGGTATGGAACCTGTTACTGCAAAACTACTTCTAACAAGATACGTTCCAAGCCGTGTAAAGAAGGCTGAGATGTTATCAGTTGAAGATGTTCAGGATCTGTTAACTATTCCTTTATTAGGTGTAATTCCAGAGTCAGCTGATGTTCTAAAGGCGTCAAATGCTGGTAACCCAATCATTCTTGATACAGAGTCAGATGCTGGTAAGGCATATGCTGATGCAGTTGAAAGATTATTAGGAAATGAAGTTCCATTACGTTTTGTTACCGAGAAGAAAGGCTTTTTGAGCAAACTTTTAGGTAAAGGCAAATAAAGTTTGGAGGATCTATGTCAATTTTAAAGGCTATTTCAGATGCCATTTTTAAAGATAAGTCAGAGTCCTCTGCCGTATCTGCAAAACAGCGTCTACATTTAGTTCTAATCAATGACCGTGCAGGCCGTAGTACTCCTGACTACATGCCAAAGTTGCGTCAGGAAATTTTTGAAGTATTGAAAAAGTACATTCAAATTGATTCTGAGCAAGACGTTGAGTTTAATATTGCCAATAAAGACAATACCTCAATCATGGAAATGTCTGTTTCTTTAGAAAAGAAAGACGAGACTGAAGATAATAAATCTTGAGATCTGAATCCTAAATTTTACAGATCATAGCTACTAAATTTTGATCTGTTTCTTGGGATAATTATTTTAAAAGTCTAAAAGAGATCTCTATTTTTTAGAGATCTCTTTTACTATATAGATTTTTCATAAGTAGATCTAAAATTCTGAAGTATCCAAATCTGAAATTGACTTTATCAATTGAATTTACCGACAAAAAAACTAGCTACTGATGTATGCTTTGGAGCTAATTTTCTAAAATTAAGTTGCGCTGTTATAAAATTATTAGGTCAATGTTTTAACTAAAAGCTAAGCGCTTTTATATTTATGGCGATTTTTGTCACTTAACACCTTATTTACAAAAACTAATACGCTATACTTTATATAAGAAAAAGACCTTTTATAAATCAGGATCTACTAATGAGCAACAAACAATTCTTACCATTACCAACAAGTGTTGATAACTTTGCAGAGTTAATCACTACTAGCTGCTACTATGTTGATAAGACACCTTACTTAAAAGAAGTGTTTGCAGATATCACTACAGCAGATGATAAGTCTAAAGTTAAAGGCTCAAACGTACTGCTCTTTACAAGACCAAGACGTTTTGGCAAAACTTTGCTCATGAATATGTTTGAATCTTTCTTACAGATTAGTGGTAAAGAGCCAGGAAATATTACTAAGCACCTAAACTACTTTAAAGGAACAAAAATCTTAGAGGATCAAGATTTCTGTGACAAGTACATGGGGCAGTGTCCCGTTATCTCAATTACCTTAAAGGATGTTTGTGGAGATGATTTTGAAAGTGCCTATTTTAAATTAGCAGGAATTGTTGCAGATAAAGCTAATGAATATGATTTCTTAAATGATAGTCCTGCTCTAAACACTGATGATAAAGATACTTACTCAAAAATATCAAGCAAATCATTTTTAATAAAAAATTCAGCTGAATCTAAGTATTATACAACTAGAGCTATCTCGTCTTTGTCTTTAATGCTTTATAAACACTTTAAGAAACAGGTTTATGTTTTAATTGATGAGTATGATGTGCCTTTAGCAAAAGCGCAGTCTTATGGCTACCATAAAGATATGGTAACTTTAATGACATCTTTTCTAGGTTTCTTAAAAGACTCCCAAAAAGATCCTGAAACGAACAAACCAGTTGTAAAAAAAGTCATCTTAACAGGATGTTTAAAGGTAGCTAAGAACAGTATCTTTACAGGTGTTAATAACCTAAAGGTAAATACAGTCACCAATAAAATAGATAATTACACAGGTATGATTGGTTTTACCAAAGAAGAAACTCTAAAACTTTTAAAAGATTATGAGATGGAAGATTTCTCAGAGGTTGTTAAGAACAACTATGACGGTTATAAGTTCTATGACAAAGAGATGTTCTGTCCATGGGATGTTTTAAATTTCGTAGAAGACAACTTTAATTTTAAACAGAAAGGACTTTTATCAGAAATAGAAGCAGAAAACTACTGGGCAAATTCAACCTCAAGTCCTGCTGTATATGAATATCTAGGATTCCTAACAGACAGCGACAACCAAAAGATGCAGGACTTAGTTGATGGTAATTCAATTAGTTTTGTCCTAAATGAATCCATGAACTATGACTGTTTATCAGAGCATGATCCTAATGATTTCTGGTCATTACTACTGCATACAGGATATTTAACTTTAGATTGGGAAAAGACTAAGAAAGACGAACTATCTAAAGATAATTCCTCTAACAAAGAAGTCTATGTAAGAATACCTAATTTAGAAATCAGAAAATGCTTTAAAAATGATATTCAAAAGAGATTTGATGATGTTATAAAAAAAGACAACTTAGCTTTAAACATTGCCAATGCTTTATTAGAAGGTAATGTTGATTTTGTACAAGGTAAGTTAGGACCATTATTACGTTCTTTCGTCTCAATCAGAGATACAGCAACTAGAGCACCTCACGAGAACTACTACCATGGATTCTTAAACGGTATCTTTACTAAATGTAAAGATAATCTAGGAGAATATCATTCTAACTTTGAATCTGGTGATGGCTATGCTGATATTCTCTTTAAAGATATTGACTGTAGAAAGGCAGCAATCATTGAGATTAAATCAGCATCTATAGGTTCTGATATTGAAACTTTAAGTGAAAAAGCTATATCACAGATTATAGATAAGAACTACGCTGAGCCTTTGATGTCTAATAAGACTGTTAAACACATCCATGGCTATGGTATTGCTTTTGCAGGAAAGAGTTGCTTTATCTCAGTAAAAAAGATAAAGTAATTGTTTCTATAAGGATCATCTCCATGCTACAAGTGTAGATTGAGATGCTTAGTCATAATTGTGTGCATGATCTTGCAGGCTTTCTTATATCTCAAAAAGAAAAAACGGACTTAGTAAAGCCTTAAGCTTGCACCTTGTCAACAACAATCACATCGCTTGATTCAAAAGGATCTTCTTTTTTGTAGCGACTTATGATGTACTCAACTTCATCAGTTGTGCACGCTGTAAGAGATTTTATAAGATCAGAGCCTACTAAATGTTCTTCTCTTAAGTTATCTAATCTCTTGATAAAATCAAATCCCCTTTTGGCAACACCAAATTGCTTGCCTACCATTCTTACATTAACTCTACACTCACCAAGATCTTTTAATGCTTGTAACTCCATATCCATGCCCTTTACAAGCTTTGCATGACATGCGATTTCGAGCAAGATCACAAGATAAGCTTTAGCTTTTGAATGGATTGCAACCTCCGCGTTGTTTCCCATGATAGAGTATCTTATTTTGTCGGCAAACAACCCCTCAATGTGCTCATAGATGGTTGAATCTTTTGCAATCTTATCTTCAGCCACATCTCTTAAAAACTCATACATTACCATGGTTAAGATAGGAGAAAGATTAGTCTTCTCTAAGATCTCTTGCAACTGCAAGGCACAGTAATATGGATCATGCTTATCATTTGGATTTTTCTTTGGAGCTTTGAGCATTTTTTAATCCGTAATCATGGTGAATCTTTATGAAATATTATAGGTAAACAAAGATAAAAAAAACAGAGCCCTTATTGATAGTATGAACTCTGTTTTTATAAGCTAGGATCTAGAAAAGCTCTAAAAGAGAAACTCTTTTAGTTAAGAGAACTAATTATCTTTAATTATCTTTATGTAAAGAGATAATGTAAGCGACCTCATCTACTAAGATCTTTGCAAAGCCAGGACCATAAGTTGCAGCACTTGAAAACATGTTGCAAGCTGAACTTGCGTTATTAATGTAGTCTTTACCGCGCTCTGTTATCTTGATGTTAGCAGGATCAGTATGAATATCAATTGTAAGCTTGTCCTTGACTAAGGTAGGTACTAAATCAGCTTTAATTCCTTCAACTAATTTTGCATTATCTAAGACCTGAAAAGCAGCAATTACAAGACTGGTTACAGGGAATGGCTTTGGAGGCATCTCACTTGGATAAAGCTTATGCAATGCATGCTGTTTTTCGTTACATAGCACAGCTACAAACTGAGAGAAAGTCTTATCCTTTGGAGCTTTACCATCTTCGATGAATTTTAAAATTTCAGCACAGGATAAACCTACAGTTGCTGCAAACGGCATATTGTTTTGCATTACAGCCATCAATTGCTGTGCGCAACCATATGGAGTAGCTTCTGCTACAGCTTTTTTAGCTCTCTTTAATTTAATCTCGTTTTCTACACTTTTCTTTGACATAGTATTCCCTTATTTTGTTTAATTCTCTGTTTGAACTCTTATTAAGAATCTAATTCTTCATACATTTGGTGCAGCTCTTCTAGTTGAGACAGTGCTTTGTTTCCATGTGAATCGATACTATCACATAGTTTTTTCATCAACTCTAAAGCTGCTGCATATACACTTTCAATGAACTTTTCTTCTTGGGTTTCATCATATTGAAAATAACACTGATCTACATATTCTTGAGCTGTATAGTATGCTTTAAGTTTTGACGATTTTATGGCCAAATTCATATTAGAATTAGATTCTTCAATATCTTTAAAATCAACTGAAATCCCATCCACTAAGGGGTACAGTGAAGCCACTTGCAAAACTGCAAAATAAACATGTCTTGCAAATCCTGCTTTTTCTTTTTCATCTAAATCAGAAGATCCTATAATGAGATTTACTGCAATCTTGAAATCTTTCTTAATATCATCTTTAGTTGTCCATTTTTTATGTGCAATATTTAGGATCAGGCATAAAAGAGACATAGCAAAGATCTTTCCATATGAGTCATTTTTCTCAATTAGATCTTTTAAAGCATGAGCATATGATGAGTCATTTTCGTAAGACTTTCTTAATGATTCAATTTCATTTTCTGGGTTTATAATTTTCTTCATGTGATTGTGCCTAAACTCGTTTTTAGTATTCTTCTAATTCTTCCATAAAAGTATCGCAAACATCTAGGAGCTTATCTTTATATTCAGGATCTTCAGGATTGAGCTTATCTGGCAGAGAGTCAAACAACATACCATCAAGCGTAAAATCATTACCTTCTTCAGTAACTCCTAATCGTGAAGGTTTAATCACCAGATGAAGGTTGTCATTTTTTTCATCAAAATTTCTAAAATCAATACCAATACCACCGACTAGTTCAGGTCTTGAAACTATCTGCAAAGCAATGATGGAGAGATCAAAAGCAACTTTCTCTTTTGCTGTCTCTGCAATTGGATCAAAGTTAAAAGGCTCTGTATATGCTTTAACACAATTAAAGGAATCTACCTTGATACTGTCTTTGGTTTTCCACTTGCCTTTTTGCAAGTTTTTAAACAGAGTGCTTAAACTTGCTCCAAAAATAAGTGCATATTTTTCATTTTTAGAAAAAGTGTCCACTAAAGCTCTAACGTAGTTTTCTTCACTTTGGAACTTGGATAATACCTTTTGTGAAAATTCCTTATCTATTTGTTCAAAAGGATCTTGCATATAACACCTAACACCATTTTGAAGTTATTGCTACAAAGTTTGCGAAATCATTACCAATCAAATCTTAGTGTCAAATCTGAGCTTTTAAATGCTTATCTAACCTTCAAATTTCTATTGTCATAGATGCTCATCAGGATCTTCACAACATCACCTAACAAAGCAGCCATCTTTTCATGTTTTACAGAATCATCAGCTAATCTTAAAATTCTTGCATAATCCTGAATAAAGTTCTCTCCAAACTCAGTTACTCTAATTTTTGATGACTTAACTGTAATATTCAGATTGCCAGGGGTTGCTTCAAAAACGTCAGCAAATTTAATGTTTATACCTTGTAACATTAATCCCTGCTCTGCTAACTGTAGTACAAGGCAAGTACTGCTTCTTACAACATCAGAGTTCTCTGATACATCTGTTGTCAAAGACGCATATTCAGGAATTGCTTTTAATTGTGTAAAGTACTTAATTACAAGCTCTTTTAAACCTTCTACTATATGTTTGTCCTTCTTAATTAAGTCTTTAGCTACACTGATTAAAAAGTTAGCAAGTAAGGTGCAGTAGATACAGGAAAAAGACACATTATCAGAGAACATCTTTTCAAGATGTAATACATACTTCAGTTCAGGAGATAATGTCTCATTACTCTTTGATGCCTTGTCATCGGCATAACGGTATTGAGGGTAATTTTGATCAAATATATTCATTTTTATAATCTCAGTTAATCGTTCAGGCTTAATCTTAACAAAGATAATGCATCTTTAAAAAGAGGAGATGATTATTCTGTGATAGATCATAAGGTTATAATCAAAAAAAAAGAGGCTCGAACAGTGAATATGATTGACAAGCACTCAATTAGATAAGAGAAAATTACGTCTTACTGAAAAGTCTTCAAAAAAGGAGGTGTTTTTACTAAAATCTTTCAAAATTTGTATGTACATCAAATTTTTTAATTTTCAAACACTTATAATACTTGTCATAGATTTCAAATCTGAACAGATCAAACAAACATAAGGAATATAGCGGTATTAAGAGCAATCTTAATACCGTTTTTCTTTTAAGCCCTAAAACCTAAGGTTACCCTGTCGCGCCCTTCAAGATCTTTTATTGTAGCTACCTTTTGATAGCCCTCATTTTTTAAGATCTCTTGAACACCTTGTCCTTGTAAATAACCATGCTCTAAAAGGAGAGGTGCATTTTCTAAAAGGTAATCTTTTGCTTTTGACGCGATAGTTCTAATGTCATCTAAGCCATCGGGTCCAGAAGTTAATGCTGTAACAGGTTCAAAAGGAAGTGAAGATGCTTTTAAATGAGCGTCATTGTTCTCTATATAAGGAGGATTTGAAACTATCATTGAGAACTTTAAAGTTTTATCTATAGCACTAAACCAGTCAGACTCTATAAATTCAACCTCAAGATTTAAGTTTTTGGCGTTCTCCTTGGCAACCCCTAAAGCCCCATGAGAAAAATCACAGGCATAAGCTTTGATGTTGTCTTTTAGCTCAGACTTTAAAGCTAAGATGATGGCGCCTGTTCCTGTTCCCATATCAAGAACATTACCAGATGGTCTGCATTCTAAAGCTGACTGTACCAAAGTTTCGGTATCAGGTCGCGGGATCAGAGTATGCTCATTTACCTTTAACTTTAAGCCCCAAAATTCTTTGTAACCTAAGATATAAGCTACAGGATATCCTTTAGCTCTTTTTTCAATTAATGCATTGAATTTAACTAAAAGAGAGTCATCTAATAACTCGTCATCATGAGTAATTAACTGAACTTTGGTGTAGTGGGTAAGATAAGAGAGGATTAAAGAGGCATCTAAGGATGAACTCTCAATGGAAGCGGCGCTAAGAGTTGCCCTAGCGCCTTTTAAAGCCATTGCGATACTTAGCACTAGAGAGCGCCTTGTGATGCCATCTGAGCTAACTGCTCAGCCTTAAACTCTTCGATAACTGGCTTTAAGATAAGATCAAGATTACCTGATAAAACCTCATCTAGTCTGTATACAGTAAGATTGATTCTATGATCTGTAATACGGCTCTGTGGGAAGTTATAGGTTCTGATTCTGTCAGATCTGTCACCTGAGGATAAGATGCTGTGACGCATCTCAGTTGCCTGAGCATTACGCTTATCTTCTTCTAACTGAGCTAAACGAGAATATAAAACTTCCATTGCGCGAGCTCTGTTCTGATGCTGTGAACGCTCATCCTGACACTCAACTACAATACCAGTTGGTAAGTGAGTAATACGGATTGCTGAATCTGTCTTGTTAATATGCTGACCACCGGCACCTGATGAACGATAAGTATCAATTCTCAAATCAGCTGGATTGATAACAGGAGCTTCAGCAGGTGGAATTTCAGGCAATACCATCACTGTACATGCTGAAGTATGAACACGACCCTGAGTTTCAGTTACAGGGACACGCTGTACACGATGACCGCCTGACTCAAACTTCATATAACCGTAAGCTCCTTCACCTGAAAGTTTGGCGATAAGCTCTTTATAACCGCCCATTTCACCTTCAGACTCTGAAACAATCTCTAACTGCCAGCCCTTTGCATCAACATAGTGTGAGTACATCTTAAAGAGGTCGCCTGCAAATAAAGCAGCTTCGTCACCGCCTGTACCGGCGCGGATTTCTAAGAAGCAGTTACAATCATCTCTCTTGTCATGAGGTAACAGCAATAACTGTAATTCATGCTCTAACTTTGCAACTTTTTCCTGAGTAGGGCCAATTTCTTCTTCAGCCATAGCCTTCATATCAGGATCATCACCCTTTAACATCTCTTCCATCTCTTTAAGATCATCTGATGCTGTGGTGTATTCTTTAAATGAGGTTACAGTTACTTGTAATTGTGAATATTCACGGTTTAATTCGCGGAATTTATCCTGATCGGCAATAACATCAGGCTGGCTTAATAACTGCTCAACTTCCTGATGGCGCTCTACTAGAGCTTCTAATTTACGTAAAATAGACTCTTGCATAATTACTTTTCAACGTTAAAAAATTTTGGAGCTATTGTAGCAAATTTAAGATTTTTTTAAAGGCTGTAAGCGATTTTAAGGCGCTTTAGGATGAGTTGAAATGATGAACAGCAACTTTAGGTAATTACCGCAAATGTTGCTGTTCATGTGTCGACTGAAATAAATTTATAATCTTGAGTTAAAGCTAAAACTAGTCTTCCTGCTTTTCGTTTAACTTCTTGCGCAGAATATCAGCATAATCCTTTACTGTATTCTCAGGTACATAACCTACAACAGTAAACAATGGATAGCCATCTACCTTAACTTCAACTACAGGCTCGGTTACATTGCGCTCTACTGGATTTGGTAAATAAGTATAAGTATGTACCTTTACGTAGTGGTATGAAACGAAGCCTTCAAAGTTTGAAACGCTGTAACCTGTTAAAGATACATAAACTAAATCTACAACCTGATCGATAGTAAGCTCAGGATAGGTGTACTTAGACTTTCCAAAATCCTCTTTTTGTTCTTCTATCTGTAGAGTATCTGCACTCTTTCCTTCTTCAGATTTAGGAGCCTCATTTACTTTATCAAAGGCTTTAATAATTCCCTTTAATGCTTCTAATGCCTCTTCAGGGGTTAAAGTCTTTTGCTTATTGAAAACATTTGTTCCGTCAATATCAACCTTTATACGCTGAACATGGTGGTGACCGTCTTCAGTTGCATTTGGAAGTCTTTTTCTCTGAGAAATCAGTTTTACTAAATGTCCATCAATAATAGAAACGATGTGGGCATAAGTTGGGGTTCCGGTGCTTAAATTAAAAAATGCCTCTTTAAAATTGGAACGATCCATTTGATCCTCCTTAATCTAATTGCTTGTCTTATTGCTTAGCAATAATCTTTTCAAATGTTTATATCGTATCTTCAAATCGTATTTAACAGATTTTTTCACAATTTAATTTTGTGTTAAAACCGTGTAAATTTACGTTTTGCGTATTGAAACATAAGAAAAAGAAATTAAGTATAAGATAGATCACAAGATTTTCATTAGAAGAGAGATTTTTTGCAAATTATTTGACGTTCTGAACAAAAATCTTGTAAACAAAGAGAGAGTTAAAGCAGAGATTGGCTTTTCATAATTCTGAACAAGTATACTATTCTTAAATTGCAAAAATGCCTAAAACAAGATGTTGACTATTGCTATAATTTTGCAGCTTGTAAGTCTCTGACTTATATATAAACAAGGTTTAAGAAAGTCTTGATAACTGTATAAATCTACTCCTCGTCGTCTTCATAAAAGCTATCATCGAAGTCTTCATCATCATAACCATACTGCTTTACCGTACCAACACTTTTGATACACTTTGAACGTTTAGATAATGATTTATCTTTTTCTGCTTTTGAAACATGAATAACAAAATACCAGTCATCACCCAAATCATAATGAAAATAAAACTTTGTTCCCTTTTCCGGATTTAGGTGAGTTAATGGGATGTGAATATCATATTCGCCAAAATCAGGATCTGGATCATCATATTCTATTTCTTCGGTACAATTTTCAGTCTCATCTGAGGAATTTTTTTCCTCAGAATCTTCAGCACCGTCTTCCCAAAAGTCATAGGGACAGTAATCTTCACCTAAACTATAGGTAATATTTCCTTCTACATTTCTTAGCTTTGTTCTAAATTCATACAAATGGTCAAAGTCAAAATCAAATGCATACAAAATATCGCCAGCTAGCTCATCGAACTCACTACTTCCATCTACTTGTAATGTTCTGTAACAAGTTCTAGCCATTCCATAGGATATATTTTTAAGGTATAAAGCATGTTTTTCCTTTGATTTTGTTATAGCTTATTTATAAATTCAAAAGGATAACGTTACAAGCGCTATCCTCCACTTTGAAAGTAAATGATTATTATTCACCTGCAGCAGCTTCAATCAGATCATCAAGATCATTTTGAACCTGTACTAACTCAGCTTTTTTCTGCATTACACTGGCATCATCAGGAGTAGAAGCTGCCTTTTCTTTTGAAGCTCGTACTTTAGCAATTTTTTCTTGTAATGTCTTTGATAAAGCCTGTTTTTGCTTTAAGGAAGCTTCAACTTCATCTAACTTATTTGTAAGAGCATCTAACTCTTTTAGCTTTGCCTCGCGGTTATTAATAAGCTCTGCTCTCTTTTGTCCTAAAGCAATGACGCTTTCTGATAATTCATGCTGTTCCTGAGCCAAATCATGAATTTCCTGTTTTTTCTGTTCAGAGCGCTGTGAATATGAACCTGATACTACACAGCCTAATTTATCTAACATACCAGGATCGGTAATTTTAGGATCGCACTCTTCAGGTGTCATTGTGCAGGCAGTAAGCATTAATGGCACAGTACACATTAAGATTATTTTCTTCATAATAACTCCGTTAATGAGCACTAAATTTAGTGTTCATGAGTATAAAACTGTTATCTACAAGCTTTTAATTTTTGCTATTTTATTAAGCTGTAGTAATTCCGTTAACTTTGTTCTTTACAGCCAGAGTCTTCTCTGAGTAGTCTGCGATAGCACCTTCAAGTGCATTGATACTCTCATTGGTCTTAGCAATTTCCTCTTCAAGAGCCTTTTGCTTTTTAAGAGCATTATCCGTATCAATAGCTCCAACTCCACCCTTGCCGTCTTTTAGACCTTGCAGGGCATCAGTCTGAGCTTGTAAGTTCTCCTTATCAGCCTTTAAACGCTCCTGCATATAAGCTAGGTTCTTTGACATTTCATCAGCTTTTTTCTCAAGATCTGCTTTGGTCTTAGTACCATCTTTAATGCCATTTTCAATCTGTTGAATCTCAGCTTCATCTGAAGCTAAAGTTTCATTAACAGATGCTTGCAAGCTCTGCGTACTCTTTAAAGAGTCCTGAACCTTAGCTTTAGTTGCATCTAACTGATCCTCAAGATTTGAGTAATTAGCACGCAATTTATCGAGCATGTAGTTACCAGTCATACCTACAGCACAGCCAGCTGCGGCAGCAGCAAGACATAATGCCTTTTTATCTTTCTTTAAAAGTAAGCATGAAAGGCCTGCTAAAGCAGCACCACCTGCGCAGGCAACAGCACCTGATTTTGAGAAGAATGAAGGCTCATCCTTCTTTAATTCTGGATTTACATTAGAGTCGCTTCCACCTAATGAAAACCCACCTGAGCTTGAACAGCCAGTGCCAGCTAAGGCTAAAGAAATTGCAACAGCTGCTGCTGTAAATTTGTTTTTAAATGACATATTGTTTTCCTTTGTTTGACCATTTGTTTTGTGCATTTTAATTGATGAATGCTATCTGTGAATATTCATTGGAAACTCATATTTCTTACCTGTATTAGACTTACTCTCAGAGTATGTTGAGATACACTCAGAGTTTCCATTCTTACCCTCTTTACATACTACTGTAGGCATTTCATAGCTTGAGCCATCAGTGCACTTTGCAACAGACTGACTGTTGATGTTAAAAGAACCTGACTTTAAGCCTCCAGTTACTTTACCGGTACATTTAATGCCGTTTTTCTGAGTGATGGTCGCAGTACCCTTACCATCTTTAAAATCATACTGAAGCTGTAAAGGCTTATTGGTATTTCTGTCAACGATTGGAGAATTTACTTTCCATGTTCCATCAAAGTTGCCAATATCTCCACTTTGTAAGTCTTTATTAGAAATTGAAGGACCATCTTCATGTAACTGAGGGGCCACTACTGTCTGATTGTTATCGGTTGCCTGCGCTACATTATCCTTGTCACTCAATTTTGGTGGATTTACACCATCTTGATTGTCAGAAGGTGAGGTGTTCTCTTCTGTATCAGGAGCTTTTTGACTATCATCTGCTGTATTGTTATCAGTAGTCTCTGGTGTTGTACTCTCATCCTGTGGCACTGCATTCTCATCAGGAACCATAGGTGTTTTGTCTCCCGTTCCATCTAGAACTACCCCATCATCAACGCTACCGTTCTTTACGACACCATCTGTTGTAATATCTGGTAACTTAGTCTCAAAGCCATCTGTGGACAGACCTAAATTATCACCGCGAATATCTGGTATTGGCAATGACAAATTGTATTTAGGATCTAAAGATGAATCTGGGAACACCTTAAATAAAGGCAAGCCTCTTGCAAAGAAGAACCACCATAAGAGGTATAGCAGCAAAGGTAATAAAAGTAACAGTAATAAAAGACCTAACAGCCAGCACCACTTGTGACTTCTTGTAACTGCAGCAGTGGTAGCTGCAGTTGCAGCAGCTGTAGTGGCAGCTCCTGAGATGTTGGTTGTTGCAGCAGTTGCTCCCAGAGCAGTTTTATTAGGAGCAAAATTGCCTACAGGTTTTAAACCGTCAAAAGGGCTGCCTGTAAGTTTGCTCCCAGCATTTAAAAAGCCCCAAAAGGTAATTACAGGCTCACCGTTTACAATATAGATACAGCTCTCATCAGGATAATGTATTGCAGGGAGCACAATGTTTGCTTTGTTATTACCGGTTAAAAAATGAGCAAATAACTTATCATTTGAGGATAATGAACGGGCCTCTAAGTTATAGCCAAAGTTTAAAAACTTCTCTTCTAACTCTTCAAATTTCTTTAAAGCTCTAGCTTTTTCATCAGGACTTGCAGCATTCCATGACACTACCTCATAGTCACCATCAGCTCTATTTGACTGGAATGGAACAAACCAGTCTACATGAGTACCATCAGATGAGAAACGAGGTGTTGCAAGACAACGGGCATAGTGTTCACCTAAAATTGATGAATTCTCAATTGAAGCACGGAAGGCATCAGCTCTTTGCCATACTAAAACACCGTCTTCACCAATGGCCTGGTAATTTCTTAAATCACCACTGTTTAATAATCTTGTTGCCATGAAATTTATCCTTTTGTATTACACAGTGCTCTTACTGGGTATTTTATTCTTCACAAACTTTTATTCTTCACAAACTTTCTTTAAAGAAGCACCTGCTTCTTTTAAAACTTTTTCAATCTGACCTGCATCTTTAGGCTTAAAGACCTTACCACCAGTGTTTCTGGCAATACAGGCAGCGCTGTCAATATCATCACCAATTAAGATGGTATGGATCTTAAGTTTAGGCTGACGCTCATGGATCTTTTTAGCTACATAACAAACATCCATCTGTTCAGTAAATGGACAGGTATCCTCTCCATCTGAAATTAAGATACCAACTGCATCAGAATTTACACCGTCTAAAGTCTTTGACAGTTCATTCAAACCGTTTACTAATGGTGTTTTACCATCATAAGAATAAGGATTAACGTTATTGATAGCGTTAATTAAAGCGCCTCTGCTGTTTGGTCCGAAAAAGCCTCTATTTTTAGCTACAGGACAGCCATTGATCTCAATAAAGCCAATCTTAACGTTTTTATCAACATTTGAGATTAAGTCAGTAGCTGCTTTTTGAGCTGCCTTTAATCTGTTGGTATAACCGTACTTTAAGAGCATAGATTGAGAACCGTCAAAGGCTATAGCAAGTTCAGGCATCTTGCCTTCTTGTTTTAAGGTCTTGCACTTTGGAACTTTGTTTTTCTCCTCAAGAGCTCTTTTAGTTGCTAATTCCTTTTGTTTTTGTTCTTCAGCCTTTCTCTTAGCCTCTGCCTCGGCTTTGGCTTTAGCTTCTGCCTTAGCTTTTGACTTTGCTTCTTCCTGAGATTTTAGTGCATCAGCTTTTGCTTTCTCTTGAGCAGCCTTTACCTCTTCATCTTCTACTGCTTCAGGCTCTGCTGTTTTTTCTTTTTCTTCTACAACAGGATCTTTTGCCTCTTCTTCTACAGGCTCTGTTTTTTCTTCTGTAGTAGCAAGCTTAGCTTCATCCTCTTTTTTAGGCTCTACAACTTGAGTTGGAACTTCCTTTTGAGGAAACAGGGAATTAAATCTGTCTGTAAAATTGCCTTCAAATGGCCATGGCCTTAATAAGAACCACCACAGCAAAAAGAGTAATAACAATAAAAGCAGCAGTAAAAGTAAGAATGGCAGTAAGCACCCTCTTTTCTTTACAGGCACTGTTGTAGCTCCTGTTGGAGGCACAGCTACATCTTTATAATGAGGATTAAATGACACCGGCGCAATTACAGCCTGTCCATTTACCATAAAGACTGTATTATCGCTTGCTATAATATCGGAGAATTCTTTGCGATGAGTTTCAAGAGCTCTATTAGACAGTGGAGTTGATGACTTTAAATACTCAATTACCTTATCACGGCGATGCTCTAATACATTCAAGGCATCCTGATACTTTATTTTATTAGCTTCAGTTACTTTATCTAATTCTCCTGAAAGTGGAGTTACAAAGTTTACATAGTCACCTGAGATTTCTGCTTTAGATATGATCTCTGAGTACTCTTCGCCTAAAGCACTTTTAATCTCTTTTTTAAAGTCATCAGCATAAAGAGCATATGACAGGATCTTAGGAGAAACTTTAGACTTTTCACATCTTAGAATTCTTAACATCTTACTTAGTTCCTATTGATTGGCACTGCTCTGACCACATCTTTTGATTTTTATCTCTGTCTTTTGATAAGTTCTTATAAGACATTAAATGAGAATAGTACTTGTCAACAAATTCGTCATAGCTTGTCTCAGCGCCAAAAGCTTCTTTTGAGGAGGCAAGCTGTGACTTAAAATCTTTTAAATTGTAGTTAGCTGAGGCATTTGCCATAGTGTCTCCATAATAGGTAATAATGGAGTGCAAAGCATGCTTATGACGAGTGTAGTTGTTGTTAATTTTTTCATAGAACTTACAACGCTCCTGATTTTCATCACAGCGCATCTTAGCTAACTTTCTGATACTCTCAAAATACTGTACAGAGCTAGTTTCATCTGCAATTGACTTACATAAGAAGCCACCTAGTCTTAAGTTTGCTGTAATGGCAACATCTCGCATACTCTCGCGCTCATCGTTGGCTTTAACAATCTTTTCTTTCAAAGAACCTAATTGACCGTTCAAATCGTCATTTGATTTTGCGAGTTTGTCATTTAAAGCCATCAAATCTGAGTTAATATTTTTAAGTTTTTCAGTCTTTTGCTCTAATGACGAATTCTGAGCAGACAATTCGTCATTAGCACTCTTTAACTTTTCCTGCTCTTTTTTAAAGACTTCTTTGTTCTTTTTATTCTCTGCATCTAATTTGGCAATTTTATCAGCTTCACCAGAAAGAGCATTATCATCGCTGTCATCGTCGCCTAAGGATAAGATCTCTTCATTTAAGTTCTTAACTTCTTTTACGGAGGTAGCTACTGGCAGCCCCAAAACGAATCGAGTGCCTGTATCAGGAGCTGAAAGAGGCTTGCCATTAACATATAAAGGCTTTTCAGTTCTTAAAGCACTTGTCAGTGCACTCTCTTTTGACAGGTAACTGCCTCCTCTTACACAAATTCCACCTGACAGACCTAATAATCTTCCAGTTCTGACTGCTTTAAAAGGCTCTAATGTCATTTCCTGAGCATTACCTAACATATCATATAAGCCTAATGGATTTGGCTTTTTTAAACCTGTAAGCTGGATCTTACCGTTAGCACTATTAGCCCCCTGATACCATGCATATAAAGAGATGTCATCGTTCTCCATAGGTGGACGCAGTGCTTCAAATTCACTTTGAGTAACTTTAGTACCGCCACGGGCAGCATATTCCCACTCTTCATCTGAAGGTAATCTTACGTAGGCTTTCTGCCCATCTACAGTTGGTACGTCTTTAGCTTTTTGCAGATAAATTGAATAAGCATTAGCTGCATTGATAAAATCAAAATAAGATACTTTTACAGCAGGCAGACGCGACATCTTATTTGGAGCCTTGCATTTAGAACTATCTGTTAAGGCATCGTACTGACCTTTCATGAGCTCATACTTAGACATTAAAAAGTAATAGCCATTTTTGTCATAAAAAGAGCCTTGTACATATCTCTTATTGGGATTCTGCCCCATAGGAGACTCGTTTTGCGCAGTGCCTGCGTTATATTTTTTATCTTTGATTTTTTTAGGATCATTTGAGGTATAGACTTTTCTGAAAACCATGATCCCATCACAAGGCATAGATAAAACTACGTCATCTTTTTGAGGATTTGGATTGTAAATTTCATTTACTTCATCTGCTATTGCGCTGTTTGTCAATGCAAGTGAACCTATACTTGCCAGCACTAAAGATAAACATAATTTTTTCATACTAAATTAACCTTAGTGTATCTGCAATCTTTAATGAAAATACCTTAAAGAAGCAGACTAAATAAGTAATTAAAAGAGTTACGACTATTGTTGAGAGATAGCCTACAACTACATGCATAATATTTAAGGTACTTACAACCGAGCCCTGACCTAATAAAGAGGTAAAGTAATGATTAAATACCCACATACCTGTGTAAAAGAGCAAAAGTGATAAAGCATAAGCTAATGATGATAAAATAGTGTTCTCAATTAAAACCATCATTAAAACTTTTGTCTTTTTAATACCGGTTAATAATAAGAGAGCATAACTTTTTTCTGCTCTTAGAACTGAGGTTAGAATTAAACCTGCACTTGCAAAGATACCGCCTACAACCGAGGTTATGGCTATTGCGTAAAAGATAAATGAGAGCACACTTGAGATTGCCTTTAAGTTCTCTATTGATGAGAGCATACTAAAAGTCTGATAGTTCTTACTGCGCAAATACGTATCCACTGGAGCTACATCATCAAGTGTCTTTACATAAATTCTGGCTTTAGCAAAAAACTTTCTGTTTTCGTTTAACTTTGACCCATTTGAGAATACAGGAGGTTCATAGCCATCTTTAAAATCCTCCATATAAATAAGCGTATCAAAGTTAACTATAATAGCATTGGTAGATAAGTACTCCTTTTTAACAATACCTTTTACGGCAAAGTTAACTACAGAGTTTTGTCTTGCGCCATCGGTAATCCTTGAGACGATGTATTTAATGCTATCCCCTGATTTAATGCCTAAATCATGAGCTAAATTCTCGCTTAAATAAACTTCAGTTGCATCTAAAGTATCATCAAGTTTTGAAGCTCTTAAAAGAGGATCTCCTTTTTTAGTAGGAATAGCAGACAGATCTCTTTTTATCTTGCCATTAAAAGCAATATCTACAGTTGTACTCAATGATCTTGTAAGCGGAAGTACAAAGTCGATTTTAGGATTATTCTCTAAATCCTTAAAAAAGCTCTCATCAAGCTTATACCCTGTCTTTAGCTTTAATTCTAAATTTACTGGAGATGACTTTAGGTTATTCTCAAGTGAGGAAATGATACCGTAACGCAAAGAGAATAAGAGTAAGAGAGGTGCAATTACCGAGCATAAAGCACCAATTAAACTTAAAGAGATCAGTCGATTAAAACGCAGTGAGGATACAGCTAACTTAAAGATCATGATTGTCCTCACTAGATACGCTATCATCACAGATTACAAATTGACCTTCATTTGCATCAATCTTTGCATATGACAGCGACTTTAAATTGAAGTCTTTAACTAAGAGTAAATCATGTGTTACCACTAAAGCACACATATCAAGCTGTCTTGATAAGGAGACAATACTTTCAAATAAGATTTTGCCATGTTCAGGATCGAGTGATGAGGTAGGTTCATCAATAAAAACAATCTTAGGTTTGTGACTGATAGTTTTTAAGAACACCGCTCTTTGACGCTGACCTATAGACAATTCATGAGGATATCTATCTAAAAGAGAGTCCATTGAGAATTGGGACATCTTCTCATGTACCTCTTGATACAGAACTTTTGTATCAAGTTTTTTACCTTCTAATTTATAAAAGGAATCCGCACTTACCTCAATTTGCAGTTTTAGATTCTCTTTTATTGTAAGGTATGGGATAAGACCTCCTGTCTGTGGCATATACCCCATTAAAGATGAGCGAACTATACACTGCTCTTTTACAGACAGTTTTGACAGTTCATAACTATCTAAAAGAAGAGATTTTGAAACAAAGTCCTGACGCAATAGCCCCAAGCACTCTAAAAGCGTACTTTTACCGCAGCCAGAGACTCCAGTAATAGCATAGACATCACCAGATTTTAAACTTAACTCTGGTAACTCTATCTTGTAGCCACAGGAGCCGTCTTTTTGTTTATAGGTATAAGACAGCTCTTTTACTTTAAAAGACACAGCCATAAATTATGGCAATACCTCTAAAGGAATTGGGTAAACAGCCTCAGATGAGTCTTCATCTTTATTAAGCTTTACCCAACGGGTAGCATCATCGTTACACTGCTGATAATAGCGTAACTTATTCTCAAGATCTTCAACAGTCTGATTCTGCTCATCAGGTCCCATACTTGCCCAAGTATCTTCATCTAATTCCTGGAGTTTGCTCTTGTATGGAAGATCATCTAAATACTCGCCTAAAAGACCTAACTCACCTAACTTTAAGGTGCTCTCCTTACTGATTGAGTTAGGATCACGCCCCATGGATACAGCAACCGAGCGTAACTGATTGAACATATCCTCAGGCTCTAAAATACCCTGATTTGCTGAATCTAAGATTTTTGAGGTTACATCTTTTAGTGATGACAACTCACCTTTAGTCAGTAAGACAACAGGTGTACTTGTTGCCTGACCGTGAGAGATTAAATCTCTGTCAGCAATCCAGCCTGATAAGAAATCAGGTGTCTTAGTACCAAGCTTTGAACCTAGATAAGCTAGCTGCATAGCATGACCTAAAGCTACAGTATCCTGCTGCATCTGTGTATTCTCATTATCAGCAGGTACCTCAGGGGCAGCTCCTACAGCATCTTTACCAAAGGCTAAGAGTTTTACCTGATTGGTAATATTCTGTGCCAGTTCATCAATTTTTTTACCAAAGTTTTTAACGTCACCGGCATTTACTGGATAGTAAAGGGACTTATTGATGGTGTCGTTGTAGGTAAGTTCTTTATACTGACTTTTTGCTTTCTCATGATCGCCGTTACGCTTGCCAGAATCTGTTAAAAGATGCATTGCATACACTGCTACACCTTTGTGGGCTGCTTCTACTTTAAGTTCACGTGCATCTAAACCTGTAGATGAGAGTTTATCAGAGCCTTTAATACCGCCAGCATCGGTAATAAGCACGATATAACGACCGCCATAATTAGACCAGTCAACCTGCTCTAGAGCAGTGTTAATACCTGCAAAAGAGTCCTCATCAAAATACTTACTTGAAACTTTTGCCTGATTTAAAGTGTTTAACTTCTCTTTAAACTGCTTTTCATCTGTAGCTTCACCAGGTTTTACATAAATCTTTGAGGTGTACTCAAGACCAGGTGTTGCCTTAATGTTTGATCTGAAAGACACTAAACCAAAGTGCACACTGTCTGATAACTTTTGCTCTTTAATAGTCTTAGTGATGGCACTAATGGTCTCTTTAGTTCTATCAATGTAAGGCTGCATTGAAATACTTGAGTCAATAACAAATACTACCGCTGCTTTAAAGGTCTTTAATTCATTCTGCTCATTTGAAACATTAACCTTTTTACCTTCCTGTTTGGTAACAGAGGCAATCTTAAGCTCACGCACATAGTTACCATCATCGAACATAGTCTCTTCAAAATCTAAGATAGGTAACAGATAGAACTGCTTTTGATAATCTACAAAGTGCTCAGGCTCAACTGAAACTACTCCGTCTACATTCTCTTTTGCTGCAACCTTTTTCATCATTGGATCCAAAAGAGCTTTAGGATCTTTTGCTTCAACTATGTTCTGCAAATTCTCTTTATTCTTAAAGATTAAAGCACGTTTTCTGTTAGCAGGATTTGTAAACATTAAAGCTGTCTGCATTTTCCAGTCAATGGTGCAATCCTTGTTTAAGTAGCCTGAGAGCTTACCGGTATCATCAGGACCTACTTTTAAAGTCTTACCATCATCAGCATAGACATAGAAGCGTGAAAAGGCATCTACAACTTTGCCATCCTTATCATCACTTTTAGCTTTTAATCTGCATGATGGAGTAGTTAAAACACGCTGATAAATAGAGCTTTTGCCTTCCATTAACAAAGGAGTATCAGCATAGGCTGAATTTATTGCAAAGGTTAAAAGAACTGCTCCAGTTAAAACTTTTAATTTCATGTTATCTGTCCTTTAAAAGCTAATTCTTTAATGCTGACAAGGCGCTCTTAGCATTGTCATTACCTAATTGGGCTGCCTTTTCATACCAGTAAACAGCCTGGCTCTTGTCTTTAGATGCACAAGAGGTAGTCTCTTGAGAATTAGGATCAAAGTATTGTCCATAGGTATAAGCTACAGTTCCATCTTTTCTGCCATAGCTTGAGAACAGTCTCTTGCCTAAATCGCACTTATCTTTAGAAAAAGCATCTTTTGCAAAAGCAGATACTGTAGCACTATCAGGCTTTGAAGCAATACAGTTTTTAATCATGACGTTATCAGGATCTGAAGTGATGACACAAACTGAAGAACCTGCGCTTGAAGAAACTGTTGCAGCTGAGTTGTCAGCTACATTAGGTTCTGTTTGATCCGGTTCATTGTCTTGAGGCTCAGTAGTATTATCAGATGAGCTGTTATCTGAGGCTGTGTTATCTGATTGAGAGTTATCCTCAGTTGCAGCATTGTCATCTTTTGCTGAATTATCATTTGCCTCTTCTGTCTGCTCTTGAGGTGTAGGCTCATTAGCACTTGATGAGTTATCTTTTGAACCACCAAAGAAGCCTGCTAAGAACAGAGCTAACAGACCTAAGATAAAGAGTAACAGAATGATTGCACCAATAATGGCAAGGATTTTCCCCTTACCAGAACTCTTTGTAGCTACAGTGGTTGTAGCAGCAGTTGCAACTTCATTTAAAACCGCATCTGATGATTTAATCTCATCAACTGTAGCTTTATCTTCAGTAAAAGTAGGTTCTTTTTTCTCATTAAAGGTAGCAGCGTTAATGCTCTCACCTTCTTTTTTAACGTAATCCTGAATTACTTTTAGTGTTCCTGTTACGCTTGCATCAAAATAAGCAGGATCACCTACAGTTTTTGAACTTACAGGATCATATTCAAGAGCTTTTACTTTAAACTTGCCACCAAATGAATTTACCTTTTGAGCTAGTTCATTGTTAATTTCAGGGGGCAAAGGAGCACTAAAGCCATTATTATCAAATCCTATTTCCTCAGGTTTTAAGGTAACTCTTTTTAACTCTGTACTGCCGTTTGGGTCGAAGAAGGTTAGATCTAGACCTGTACTTACCATCAAGTCGTTTGAAAATGAATTTGACTTTAAAACGATAGAGCAACCATTACTTGTTGGTACTAACTCTGCAATTTTCTCTGCCATATTATCCTTCTTAAAAATCTGTTCACAGTTTTATCAGTGTCTTATGCTAAACCTGCAGCCTGTTCCATAGTATCTAAGTAAGAGCACAACTCATTGTTTTGAGCAGCACTTAGGTTGTACTTACTCTCTGCTGTGAGATTTCTTACACTCATCAAATCAATAAAGACACTAAAGTAATCGTGGTAATAGTGATCCTCAATATTATCAACTAGTGACTTGTCGATATTAGGAACCATACACATATCAGGATCTGAGTACTTAATGTTCTCTTTAAAGAAATCTCTGTCAGAATCATCTTTATCGACATGAGTAATTGATTCTCTATTTAAAGTACCTACATAAAGGTAAGTATTAAAATCAGAGATTAACTTTAAAGCACGCATGCACTGTCCTAAAGCTAGTGCATCACGGCTTGACATATTGCCTTCATATGGCTCTAGTTTTGCAATGACCTCATCTTCGACTTTAAGCGCTGTATAGGCTTTTGATAACTCATTGGTGTAGTTTGTAAGTAATGACTTCAATCTCTCTTTTAAGTCTTTATCTGAGACAAACTGATTATTGTTATCTAAAAAGATTGAATAACAAGCTACAGCCTCAGGATCTTTTTGAACTTCACTTAAGATAGCCTTTCTCTTTTGCTCTGATAAGTTTCTTAACAAGTTTGCATAAATCTCATTAAAGAAATCACCATTACAGATTGATACAAGATTATCCTCTCTCATCTTAGTCAGGGCTCTGGCAAATCTGTAGGAGTTGTTGCTGTTACCATCTGACTGATTGTCAGTGTAATCTTTAAAGGCTTTATCTTTATCAATTTCAATAAAGTCGCGTATGTAACTTAAAGTACCTGCTACTCTGTCACACTGTAACAGCTCCTGCATAAGTTTAAGCCCCTTAGCATAAGCTTCTTTTTGTGCCTTAGCGCCTTCGCGCTTAGCATACAAGGATAGAGCATCAACAATTTCTTTTACATCTTTTAGAACCAAATCACAGGTTCTGTCTTTGTTAACTTTGTAGTCAGCAAAGTTCTCTCGTAAGAAAGAAGCTAAATAGTTAACACCACCATCACTTGGCTTTAAAACCTCATTAATAGTCTTACAGCTACCGTCTTTTTCATGGTAAACGTACTTTAATTCTGGGCATGAGGAGATCCTAGTCTTGTACTCTTCTATCTGAGTTTTTACGTATTCATTAGGTAAGAAATCAACTTCTTTACCTTTTTCTTTTACATACATATCATCAGTTTCAGGAATATTTGGCTTTCTTACAAAGAAGAACTGATTAAATGGAACACCTTTTACCCACTCATCAACCCAGGTATGATGGAATGACTCTAAAGCTTTGTTAATCTTTGAGCTGATACCTGAGTAATCCACTACTACAGTAGGATCCCCATTTTCTTTAGCTCTTTCATTAGATTTTGCTTTATCAAGGCCTAAGCATGAGCAACTGTCAAAACGGGTAAAAGCTCCAATTAAAGGAATTTTGCCAAATTTAGCTCTTTCATCAGCAGTTCTGCCTACATTCTCGTATACCCAGTGCTCAATGCTGTTAATCTGTTCTTCTAAAACTTCCTGCTGTTTAGATACAGCTACACACCATAAGAGCACATCAATTTCATGACGGTCACAGTAGAGTTCAAATAAGTAACCTACCTTACCACGACGCAAGTACTCAGTTGTGTCTGTATTTGGATCTTTAAATTTTTCAATTTCATCAGTTTTTCTTGAGCGACAGCCTGGGAAATCCAAAACATCAAAACCGTCGGCATTACTCTCTTTTGGTAATGGGAAGGAGAACTCACGGGCAGCAAAGGTCAATGAAGCAAAGGAGATGGTCTTTTTTATCTCATTGACATCGTTTACTATCACCACCTCTACACTCTTACTTGGATCGTCTTTATCTTTAAAGACATTCTTTAAAACACCAATATCAAGTAAGGTACCATCCTCACGGCGACGGAAATCATTTTCATTGGCATTAGGATCTTCAATAAAGCAGTTTAAAGGTACATATACAGAACTTGCCCCTTCCAACTCCAAAAGCTGCTTTCCTAATTCAGTAAACAAAGTAGTAAAGGCATCTAACTCATTCCACAGGATTGAGAACATCTTTGCTCGTCCTGCAAAGTTTAGTTTAGATACTAACTTTCTGCATTCAGACCAGAAATAACAGTCAATTGGGAATTTAGCATTATCACCAAAATCACTTTTAGACTTTCTAATTGCATATTTGGCAATAGAAACTACATCATAGTCATGGATGTAGCTTTTCTCATCTTTTAAAGCATATTTATCAGACTTTAAGTCCTCAAAGAAGTTCTTTAAAAACTCAGTAGAGCCAATTTTCTGGTTTTGAGCTGACAAGTAGTCGCTTTGAGAACCAGCAGGAACTGCTTTTAAGTTCAAATCTGAGTTATAAGAGTTAATGAGTACCTTGACTAAATCAGCCTCATTAAAGACTTTTACTTTAATTGGAAAGCCTGAAACGCCCTTATCATCAAACTTGGTAAAGCGGGTGACAATACCTGTTGCCTCAAAGTCACCGCCTATAGGGTTCATGTGATTGAAGAAACTTACCTTTTTACCGTCAAAAGTAGCTGTTAAATCATCACCACCAAAGGATGCTAAAGTTGAAACAAGGTAACTCTTACCTGCCTGAGAGGCGCCAAAGACACCTACAGTAGTCTTTACAGGCAGTACATCGTAAGCTGTTTTTGCCTCTTCAATTAAAGAGCAGAGTTTGACTTCAAGAGAATTTCTCTTTTCCTGTACATTCTTATCATCAATACCTTCAAACCAAGGAATTACCTTTTGACATGTTGATGCAACCTCATTGAGGCGGTTATTTGTAAATGTATTTAAAGTCATATGAAACCTTATTTTAGTAGTAAACCAGTATTGTTCCAGTATTCTTCATCATCACCTGAAACAGTCTTTAATCTCAGGTTTAAAAATTCCTTGATAGGAGTTTTATTACAGTCACTTTGAGTTGCATCTTCAATCTTCATTAAGAAAATTGATGGAGCATTGTCAGGATCTTCATCTCGCATAAACTTGATACATCCATATACAGGACTGCCGGTGCAAGCTTGCTTTCCTTCATAGGTCTGTCCCTGGATCTTCAAGTCATAACGCATCTTGCCATCTACATTGCCTGTCATAGCTTTCTTTGCATTCTCTAAGCGACGGAGCTGATCGTCTTTGTAACTTACAATACATGGTTCTAAAAGTGAACTTAAGGTACGTAGGAACAGCATACGCTGTCTTTTTTTATTGGCATCTTTCTTTTGAGCAATGGTAGATGCCAAATCACCCTGATATGAGGATTTGTAGTTTGCTATAGCCTGCTCTTTTAGTTCTGCTCTCTTCTTGTCAGCTCCAAAGAGTTTTGACATGCCACCTATTTTTGCATTGTTAGCCTCATCATCGCCATACTTCTGAGCGCTTGCCTCAAATTGAGCTTCGATATTTTTAGCATCTTGTGCATTCATGCTTTCAAGGGCAATCTTGCCAGTATCAAAGGCCTCTTTCATCTTAGATAAGCACTCCTGGATATATTCTTTCTGATTATTAGTGTCTACTGCTCTTAATTTAGAGAAAAGCTCTTTATCTAAACGAGCATAGTACTCATCAGTAAAATCTACATCATCAGGGATGATCCACTCTTTAGTATCTTTTACTTTTTGCAGATCATTTACATCATTGTACAGACCTACACTAAAGAGCATTGCTGAATCAAAGTGAGGATCATAGAACTGTCTGTAACCTAGTTTTAAAGGCAACTCAGTGTTGAATTTTAGATTGCCGTCATCATCTGGTCTGGTAATTCCAGGAATGTTCTTTACAACATCGGCTCCAGCCTTTGTAAAAATAGTATCCATGTCATATTTTGATGAGCGCTTTTCTACAGGCTCTGATAACTCTGATTCAAATAGCTGTTCAGCCTTGGTACTGAATCGGTACAGAACCTCGTTCTTATGCAACATACTCTCATTATCTAGTGCGCCAAAGTAACGCATAGGAGTTGAGGATGGTAATGGATTAGTGTTAATTCTAAAGTTAATAAGCTTATTAGCATCAGCAATCTTGGTGTAGCCTAAAAGTGCACCAACAACCACTGTAGATTTAGGATCACCGATACGACCTTCTTTTACACCAAAGGATGGATACCAGCCATTACACTTATAGTTGTGCATAGAAATGATTCTATATGGTGATAAGGATGACTTACGCTCAATAAAGCGTCTTAAGCCAGGGATCTTTGAAGGACGTCCGGTTAAAAGCAGGACATCACAGCAGTAAGAATTTACGATGGTATTAAGGTAATTTAAACACTTGCTGATAACTGAATTCTCACCTCGAGAGATATCGTAATTTATCTGGTATAAGTCAAAGACTAATTTTCTAGATAAAAGATCATAGTCTTTACCTAACTGATTATTTAAGTACTCAATTACGCTCTCGTCTACAGCCTTTTTACCCTCTTCTAGAAACACCTCATCATTAGGATTATTCAGCATCTCAAGATTACACTTGTCTTTACACAGGATAAAGTCTTCAACTGTACCCTCAACAGAAATATCGGTATGACCTGCTGGTACTTTTTCTAAAGATTCAATCCTAGATAAAATTCTGTAGGCAACTTTTGAAAAGATCTGCTCTACTGTCTGTACACGGTTCTTACGATTTTTTACATCCTGTCCAGACATGTTACCTATAATCTTAGATAACTCCTCATTAGAGCCTAATTTTGGAATGATGTAGTTTCTTATGATATCTAAGACTAAATCGTCACCTGCAATCTTAAAGCCATCACGTAAGACTTCTCTTATCTGAATTGATGCATTCTGATTGCTTACTTCTTCAGAAAAATTGCCGTTGTCATAATCAGTTGACTCTTCACACTTTCTGTCAGGGAAGCTGTAATCAGCAATTACTAAATCAGTAGTACCACCACCTATATCAATTGAAGCAATTCTAGCAGATACGGATGAGGCTATCAGATTGCTTGACTTTGGACGGCTGATTTCATTAAATCTGCCATCAGCGTCAGGGCGTCGGATCTCTTTAATAAAGGACTTACAGTTACCGTTGAAGACTCTTTGGGTCTCGTTATACAGATATACCATTTGACCTGCTAAGGTTTCATCCCATTTTAAGAAGATCTGAGGTACTTCAGGAAACATTAAGCGAGACTTTTCTACATAATGGAACTCGTTAGCTGGAGTTGGATCGTAACCGTAAGCTTTCCAAATGACACCAATTGCCTGATAAGCACATGATCTGAAAATCTCTCGTTCAACATCTGGCATTGAAGGCGGTGTAGTTAGAACAATTGATTTTAGTTTTCTAGGCAAGGCATGATCTTCCATAGATGAGCGGTAATAGTAACTGTTCATCTGCATCATTGCTTGTAAGATGATCTCAATTAACATGAAAGTCATAGCTGACTTTCCTGAGTAATTAGCCTTTAACTGACTGTCGTCACCTGTGCTTGCAAATAAGGCATCTCCAGTTGAATTTAAGAACTTTGATACAGGCAAATAGGTAGCAGCCTTCTCACCTTCTTTGTTCTTTAAAAGATCAAAGTACAGTTTTTCATTCTTTTCATTACGACGGTATACAGGTGTCTGATAATAGGTAGTATTAAATTTCCACTCAGATTTTGGGGTGTCGTTAATCTGCCATAAATAGCGCTTAGGAGAGTTAAGTCCGGTGTTACCCTCGTTACCCTTGGCCATAGCAGCAAGTTTGGTTGCCTCGGTACCAACACGGGCTAATGAAGGCCACTTAAAGGCATCTAATCTTGAGGAGATATCAGAGCAATAGTTAAAATCAAAATTTGCTCTCTGGAACTGAATTCTACTTGCAAAGGCACCAGAATATACATGCTCTGGAGCGTTTAAATCACGAATGATAAGAGGTGTACTATTAGGGAAAGTATCAGAGCTGCTTAACATTGAAGTGCCCTCTTCTACTAACAAACCACAAGTACGTGAATTACCAATATCGAGGATCAGACTTACATCTAAAGAGCTGTCTGTTTCGGTATGAGTTTTATCAAAATGAATGAGCTTAATATCATTAGGCATAAAGAAATGCTTGATGAAAGCTAAAACATTTAGATAGTGCTTTTCATAAACTCTGTTCTTAATGTATTGATCATCATCGGTGGTAGCTTTAGCCTTTTCTGCAGGATTGTTTGTAGATAAAGGATAAATCTCCTTCATGATGCTCTTAATCCACTCAGAGACAAAGCTGATACCATTTCTACCATTTAATAATGAGGTAGCTTCAATACCATCTCTAAAGGTAAAGCTTGTATCAATATCAACAGAAGTTGGAGCATTGTGCAGAGCTTCATTATCCTGACTGTTATCTACAGTAGTATCAAAGGCTAAGGTTAAGTGATAACGTCCCCCCTTTTCTTCAGCCTGTCTAGCTTCACTTAAATTGATGATTCTTGCTCGTGCCCAGTTAGCAGGACCTTCTTTTTTACCTTTATTAAAGTAAGGAACAGGAAACCACACACCATTGAACAGCTTTAAAGACTCTAAAACTCTAACGTCATTTTCAGAATCAAACTCTTCAACAACTTCTCTAGACTGTTCATAATCAAGAGATTCATCGACAATATATTTATCCTGAGCACGATTTAATCTTAATCTTGCAAAATGATCACCCATGCCACTGATTTTTACGAATTTGCCGAATTTTACATAGGCAGGATAGGTATTAAGATCATCTGACTCAAAGTTGATTTCATTAGCAGGATTTTTGTCAGATTCAAAATTGATTTCAAAGTCTAAGAACTGAACACCAGAATTTGCAATCAGATCAATTTCAGAATTTTCTTCAACAGTAGTATCGCGTGATAAGACCTTGCTGAGTCTTTTTATTGTCAATGGCTGATTTTGCTTCACAAGAATCACCTTATATAAAATAGTTTACAAACTGTAAAATAATTTACCACAACAAAGATAAAGGCGCTGAACAAAATCATCTAATTATTATACAGCGCACAAATAGTGCATTAAGAAATTGTAAAGTCTTGGTAGGGCTTGATTTCTAGAGATTTTCCTGAATTTCAGGCATAAAAAAAGCGACATCTAAGTCGCTTCTGAGATGGTGGATGCTATAGGACTCGAACCTATGACCCTCTGCTTGTAAGGCAGATGCTCTAACCAAACTGAGCTAAGCATCCAAGTGGTGGGTTGTGAGGGGGTCGAACCCGCGACCAACGGATTAAGAGTCCGCTGCTCTACCAACTGAGCTAACAACCCGGCGCATAAGAATTCGTTTGGATGGTGGGTCGTGAGAGATTCGAACTCTCGACCAACGGATTAAAAGTCCGCTGCTCTACCGACTGAGCTAACGACCCAATCACCGAACGTTTTGTTTTGTTGATTAACTCAACGGCGACTATTTTACTAAAAATTTATGATCTTGCAAGCATTTTTTTACAAAAATTTCATATTTTTTCACGAACATGATTTTTAAGCGGTTCTTATTCCACCATTAGTTTTGAGATCTTAAAGACTTTGCCTAGTTTGTTAATAGTTAATGTAAGATATTCAAAAAATATGAGACAAATTGCTTATTTGCTTATAGAACAATTTGATAATTATTATTGATTTATAAAAGAAAACCATCCAAAGATTTACCTTTGAATGGTCTTAAAGCATAAAGATTTTCAATCAAATGACTGAATTATTATTTCTTTACTAGTTTAAAGAAGCCAGTTCCTTCTTTGCTAAAGCTGTTGAGCTTGAGGTAGGATAAGTTTTAATCAGAACTTCAAAGAACTTCTTAGCCTTATCTTTATCGCCTAGAGCTTTTGAGGTTACACCTAACTTATATAAAGCATCAGCTCTCTTGGTTGAACCTTTAAACTTGGCAGTATTTAAGAAACTTACACGCGCATCCTGATATTTCTTCTGCTTATACTGAACCTGCCCTAACCAGTACCAAGCATTTGGAGTTAAAGAGTTATTAGGATATTTAGTTACATAGTTTGAAAAACCAGTAGCTGATTCTGACAATTTATTTTTAACTAAAAGGTTATAGGCACTCTGATACATCTTTACAGCCTGTGCATCAGCAACAGGTAAGGATGAGTCACTACCTGCTGAAGGAGTTGCGGCAGCTGTGCTTTGTGTCTGTACTTTACTCTTAGATAAAGTAGCTCCTGAATTACCAGTGACAGTATTGATTGGAATTGAGTTTGTGTTATTAGCATTGGTATTAGGATCAGTCTTAGCGTTCTGAGCGGTCTGTGCGTTAGCATCAGTGTTATCAGAACCATTTTGACCACTTGTGTTACCAGAATTTGCAGCTAACTTTGACTTTAAATCAGAATTTTCCTGTTGCAGTACCTGAAGATCATGATTTAAAGACTCAATTTGGCCTTCTGAATCTGCTAACTTGCTTTGTAGATCCTGCACCTGATTCTGAAGCTTTAACATATTCAACTGCATTGCCTGTATCTGAGCATCATCAGCATTTGCACTAAATGAAGCTGTTATTGCTAAAGCCAGAGCTGAATATTTAAATAAATTTAAAATTCTGTTCACTTTTGTTGCTCCGAATTAATTGATCCGAAATGTTTTTTTAGATCATATACAATTCACAAGAAAATAACAAAATAGTCTGAAAATGGTCATATTTAGACCTACGAAAAAGGGTGAACCTAAGTCCACCCTCATATTCTATTTTGCAATACTTATGCTTAAATTATAAACATAAGCTTATAAAATTAGTAGTTTAATACAGCACGACGGTTCTTAGACCAAGCTGATTCATCATGACCTTCAACAGCAGGCTTCTCTTCACCATAGCTTACGATTGAAAGCTGATTTACATCAACGCCTAAGTTCTGCATGTAACGAGCAACTGAACGAGCACGTCTCTCACCTAAAGCGATGTTGTACTCAGGAGTACCACGCTCATCGGTGTGACCTTCGATAATTACACGAGCCTCTGGGTTCTTCTTTAAGTAAGCTGCGTTAGCCTGCATTACACCTAAGTACTGATCCTGAATGTTCTCTGAGTTATAAGCAAAGTAAATGGTGTGGTTGTCTGCTAATTCAGCAGGGCCATTCCAACCGTCAGCTGAACCGTTAGGTTCACCTACGGTTAAAGCACCATCAGAGTCTAAACCTAAAGATGCATCTGAACCATCTTCAACTAATGAAGACTGATCATTTTTTGATGAACATGCAGTCATAGTTACTAGAGCTAGAGAGCAAATCAAAGTTATCAAGTAGTTCTTAAACATTTTTTATTTCCTGTAAGTTATGTTTAACTATTGTTTTATCAATTTTGTAGAAGTTCTTCTAGCCTTCTACATAAATTCTGTTACTTCTGCAGTAATGGGCCCCATGAAGGAGAGCTAATCTCACCTGCACTTGATGGAAGATTTGCCTTAAATCTACCGTCAGATGATACGATAGCCAGACCTTTACGTCCTTGATATACTGTTGAATATATTACCATACTTCCGTTAGGTGCAACACTTGGTGATTCATCTAATGAAGAAGTTGTTAGCATATAAATGCTACCGTCTGGATCAACTCTTGCAACTCTAAAGCCATTAACCTGAGTAATAACGATTAAAGACTTGGTGCCAGGGATCTGCTTTGCTGATAAGTTCTTTGCTCCCTGATAGGTAACTCTCTGAGTGCTCTGAGTTGCAAAGTCGTATCTGTAGATCTGAGCTCTACCACCACGCTCTGAGGTAAAGTACAGTGACTTGCTGTCAGCAGCCCATGTAGGCTCAGTATCAATTGCCTTGTTACTGGTTACGCGAACAAAACGAGATTGAGTTAAATCAAAGTAGTAAATATCAGGCTGACCATCTTTTGATAAGGTCATAGCAATCTTAGTACCATCTGGTGACCAAGCTGGAGAGCTGTTCAATCCTGAGAATGAAGCTAACTTCTGACGCTTCTTAGAGATGATATCCTGAACAAAGATAGCAGGTGATCTCTTCTCAAAGCTTACATAAGCCAAACGTCTGCCATCAGGTGACCATGAAGGAGTCATGATAGGCTGAGTTGACTTCACAATTGGAGTCTCGTTGTAGCCATCATAATCAGCAGTCATTAACTGATATGGGAATGGGGCACCAAACTTGGTTACTACATAAGCAATACGTGTTCTAAAACAGCCTCTCTGACCTGTGAATGCTTCATAGATTCTGTCAGAAATTCTGTGAGAAGCCTGACGCATAGTAGCTAAGCTTGAATCGCCCTTATAGTGAGCTAAAACTTTGCCCTTGTTTGCGCCCTGTAGACCTACAACCTGGAACTCAACGTTGTAAACCTTATTGCCTTTATCCTGAACAACACCTGCTACAGCAACTTCAGCACCTGAGGTTGCAACAACATCAGCATTCACCTGACCATTCTGAACACCACCCTGAGGCAGAGCTGAGGTTGCAATTGGTGAAAACTTGCCAGATCTCATTAAATCAGCAGAAACTACTGATGCCACATCAAGATTTACAGCTGAAGCTTGTGAGAATGGATAAACGGCGATCTTATGACCTTCGTTAATACCACCTGTAATTTCAATCTGTAATTCAGCATTGGCTGTTGTCGCTGTAAGTAACACAGCTACGGCTGCCAGAATTCTCTTTAGCATGAATTTAACTCCCTGAAAAATTTTTAAATATTATATGCCTATCAAAGCTTAGGTGTCATAGAAATCTTTATATTAGAGCACTCTGGGCAAGTAGCAGGTGGTCTTGGGAACATACCCACCATTCTAATTGCATCCAGTGCACTCTGGCAGACCTTCTCATCCCCCTGACAGCTCTCGTCAGTTACGGTACCATCAGCTGTTACCTTAATTGATACCACAACCTTTTTGCCGTTCATTGACTGATCGACTCTCCAGTTCTGCTCAATTAAGCCACGAACCTTATCACCGTAACCGCCATCTCCGCCACCACCGCCAGAGCCTAAGCCCTGACCGTTCTTTTCATCGCCATCAGCGGTACCTAAAATGTCGCCTTCTAATGAGTCAGCTTCAGCTTTTGCTTTGGCAGCAGCTGCTGCCTTTGCCTTAGCATCTGCCTGAGCTTTTGCCTTTGCTGCAGCTTCAGCTTTCTTTTTAGCTTCAGCTTCTGCCTTTTTCTTAGCTTCAGCCTCGGCTTTCTTTTTAGCCTCTGCTTCAGCCTTCTTCTTAGCTTCAGCCTCGGCTTTCTTCTTAGCCTCTGCTACTTTCTTAGCTTCTTCCTCTGCCTTTTTCTTAGCCTCAGCTTCAGCTTTCTTCTTTTGCTCAAGCTTCTTCTGTTCTTCTAACTTTTTCTGCTCTTCAAGTTTCTTTTGCTCTTCAAGCTTTTTCTTTTCCTCAGCTTTCTTTAAAGCTAAAGCTTTTTCTTCTTCAAGCTTACGAGCTTTTTCGATTTCTTGTTTCTTTTGCAGAGCAATAGCTTCCTGACGCTGCTGTTCTTGAGCTTTTTGCTCCTGAAGACGCTGTTCCATCTCCTGTTTTGCCTGTTCAACAGAGGTATCCTCTTGAACTGTTTCTTCAGGTTCTGGAGCAGGAGCAGGTGCTGGAGCTGCTTTTGCTGTTCCATTAGGATTGCCTTTAGCTGGTGGCACAAAGGTAGCATGCATGATGTCACCTTGCCCCATGTTAGGCTTTGTAGGCTTGTCAAGCGAAAATCTGATAAGCAGCACACCTAGCAGAATAGCATGCAATGCTACTGCTATGATAAAAGCTGCTTTCATGTTAATTTTCATATAAAAAAACCATTAATTAGAATTGATTGGTTCAGTAACCAGACCTACACTCTTAACACCACCGTTTTTCAAAGCATTCATCAGCTGAATAACATTGTCATATGCTACCTGAGCATCACCTTGAACAACTACTGGTCTTGAAGGATCTTTTTGTAATTGAGCTGATACATAAGCTGTAAGTTCATCTAAACTGCCCATTTTCTCAGAGGTAGTATCAATACTTACATAATACTGTCCAGCCTTATCAACTGTTGCGATAATAGGAGTCTGCTGATTTTCGTTCATAGTCTCAGATTGTGCCTGAGGTAAATCTACAGTCACACCCTGCATCACAACAGGTGCTGTTGCAATAAAAATAACCAATAGAACCAGCATAACATCAATGTAAGGAACCACATTGATCTCTGCTTTGGCTCTTGACTTGCTACGAGTACGTGCAGTCTGCATGATTAGCGCTCCTGACCGTTACTTTGAGGTCTAGAGAAGTTTCTCATTCTGTCACCTTCAACCCCTGGGGTCTGGTAACGAACAGAACTTTGTGTATGAGCAACTCTATTTAAACGGGCTCTGGCAAAAGCTGTCTGCTGCTCTTCCCCTCCTACTGTAGTGTGAGAGAAAGTCTTCTGAGGTTCACGAACATAGCCTGTGGTGCTCTGTGAATGATAGGTTGGAGTCTGATGCATTGAAGACTGCATTGAAGACTGCATAGTTGAAGCAGTGTTCTGAACATTATCCTTTTTCTGATTCATTTCAGAACGAACACGAACCAAACGTCTGTTTAGAATTGTTGCAAACTCATCCATGAAGTTGATGTATCTGTTCTCTAAGGTCTCAACTTTAGTTACGAAACGGTTATAGAACATAACAGCCGGAATTGCAGCAAACAGACCCATAGCAGTAGCAATCAAAGCTTCAGCAATAGGAGGAGCTACCATTGACAGTGTTGCATTCTTTACAGCAGCTAAAGCAATGAAAGCATGCATAATTCCCCAAACAGTACCAAACAGACCGATATAAGGGCTGATAGAACCTACGGTGGCTAAGGTTGCCAAGTGTGACTCAAGGTTTTCTAATTCTCTTGACTCAGATACTTTCATCTGACGGTAAGTACCATCCATCACAACTTCCTGATCAGCAGGTCCTGAGTTAATCAATCTTACGAACTCTTTAAAACCAGCTGTATAAATCACCTCAAGACCGATTAGTTCATTTGAACGTTTTACACAGTCCTGATACAGATTGTTAAGATCAATTCCTGACCAAAACTTCTCTTCAAATTCATCAGCCTTGACTCTAGCATTCTTATAAGCACTAGATCTTGAAACAATAATTGTCCATGAAGCTACTGATAAAGACAGTAAGAACAGCATTACCACCTGAACTAGTGTACTTGCATTTAATATTAGGTGGGTAATAGACAACTGGCCTGAAGTATCCATTTAGAACTTAACCTCTAAGTTTGTTACATCCTCTGGTATAAATTGCTTGATATAAGCTAAAGCCTCACGACTCATTGGAGTAGGCTTCATCTTTTTCATATCTAAAAATGCTATCGAGCATTCAAATTCAAACAATAATTCTGAGTGTTGATTATAAACTTGTTGAAAAATTTTTAAACTTGCAAATCGAGCTTTTGTTGGAATACAGGTAACCGTAAGCAGATCATCTAGCTTTGCTGAGCTAATATAATTACCTTTGATATTTTTTATTACAAAGCCTAGCTTTTGCTCCAACATAGAACTTTGACTCATTCCCATTCCGCGCAGCCACTCAGTTCTGGCTCTTTCGCAGAATTTTAGGTAGTTGGCATAATAGACAATTCCACCAGCATCAGTATCTTCATAATAAACACGAGACTGATTGGTAAAAACTTTTGCTGTCATTATGATTTTTCCTTTTCAATCTTTAAACCAAATTTCTTATAGGCTTTATCAGTGGCTATACGACCGGTTCTTGAGCGTTGCACGAAGCCCTGCTGAATAATATACGGTTCTACAACATTCTCGAGGGTATCTCTGTCATGACCTAATGAAGCTGCCAAACTTTCAATACCTACAGGTCCGCCTGCAAAATCATAGATAATGCTGCGTAAATACTGTCTGTCAAAATCATCAAAACCGTCTTCATCAATTCTTAACATGGTAAGGGCTGACTTTGCGATATCCAGGGTGATTCTGCCATTACCTTTTACCTGTGCATAATCTCTTACACGACGCAACAGTCTGTTGGCAATACGGGGGGTACCGCGAGATCTTTTAGCAATCTCATGAGCACCATCTTTATCAATTAGAACTTTTAATTTTGAAGCAGAGCAATTGATAATGATTTCAAGTTCTTCTGGTGTATAGAACTTTAACTGCAGGATAATGCCAAATCTTGCACGCAGAGGTGAGGTTAAAGTACCGGCTCTTGTGGTTGCACCAACCAGAGTAAAAGGATTTAGAGTGATCTTAATTGAACGGGCTGAAGGTCCCTCACCTGTCATAATATCTACCATGTAATCTTCCATAGCTGGATATAAAAACTCTTCGATTACAGGTGACAGTCTGTGGATCTCATCAATAAAGATAACGTTTCTAGGTTGCAAATTGGTAAGCAGAGCTGCTGCATCACCTTTCTTTTCAAGTGCAGGTCCTGAGGTCTGTGAGATACCTACAGATAGTTCATTTGCAATAATGTTAGATAATGTTGTCTTACCAAGACCTGGAGGTCCGAAGATCAACACATGATCTAAAGCTTCTCCACGCTGTTTGGCAGCTTTTAGCGCAATCCCCAACTGCTCTTTTACCTCAGTCTGACCTATGTAGTCTTCCAAAGTCTGAGGTCTTAATGCTCTATCTTCTGAGGCTTTAGTATTTTCTAAAATTTCCTCTTCAGGAGTTTTTTCAGGTCTTATATCTGAACTTACTTCTAGTGAGTCTGCAAAAATACCTAAATCTTTATCTGATGGCATAAATTAAGTGCGTCCTTTGGTAATTAAAGCTAAAGCTGCAACAATGATTTCCTGAGTGGTCATATCGTGATTTTGTGCTAACACAGCTTTTACACACTTGATAGCATCGCCTTCTTTATAACCTAAGGCAGTCATAGCAGCAATTGCATCATTAAAGTTCTCATTAGCCTGAGTTGCAGCACTTGCATTAGAACCTAAAGCCACATTTTCGGCTACTGAGAAGTTCTTTAATCTATCCTTTAACTCAACTACCATTCTTTGAGCAGTCTTTTTGCCCACTCCAGGGATCTGCTCTAAAGCTTTAGACTGTTCACCTAAAACAGTTTCAACAAATGAATCTACATCAAATGTAGATAACACAGCTAGAGCCATCTTAGGACCAACACCGTTAACCTTGATTAAGGTTCTAAAAAGCTCTCTTTGCTCAACTGAGCTGAAGCCATATAGAATTTGAGCATCTTCTCTTACAACATGCTGGATAAATACAAAGGTATTCTCGCCTACCTTTAAATTACCAAGACAGGTAACTGGCATATCAACTTCATAGCCAACTCCACCTACCTCAATAAGTGCAGTTACACCATCTATTCTTAAAACTTTTCCTTGTAAACTTCCAATCATTAAAGATTACCTATTGTGTTGATAACTGCTATCAAAAGATAAAGCATAGCTATCATTATTATTTTTCTCTTTGGAATCTGCCATGAACTGAGCCTTGTGTTGCCACACCAGCACCCATAGCTTTTGTAACCTTACTTGTAAAGCAGTGACAAAGAGCACAAGCTAAGCCGTCAGCAGCATCAGCTTGTGGATTACCGTTTAATCTTAAGATCTTTTTGACCATGAACTGAACTTGTTCTTTGTCAGCCCAACCATACCCTACTACAGATTGCTTAATTTGCATTGGAGTATACTCAAATACACTTAGACCTTGATTAGCTCCTGCTACAATCGCGCTCGCTCTGGCCTCTGACAGTTTTACAGTTGACTGAACATTTTTAGATAAGAAGGTTTCTTCAACAGCCATTGCATCAGGTTTGAACTGTTCAACTAAAGCTGTGACACCATCATAGATGATCTTAAGTTTAGAAGCTAAATCTCCATCACCAGTTTTAATACAACCAGATCCTATATACACGGGCTCATTGCCATTCATTCTGACAATGCCGTAGCCTGTAAATCTTGAGCCAGGATCGATACCTATGATAATTTCTGACATTTATCTTATCTTTTGTAAAAGGACTTTTGAGGTTGTACTCTCATTAACTTTAAGAAAAAATTACAGGTAAAAACACCTGTAAATTAAACCATTTGTTAAAAAGTTAATGTTTAATCTAATATCTGTAAATTATACCTTATGAATTTAAAAATTGCTTTTTATACTTACAGAAAATAAAAAAAGCAGAACCTGAAAAGATCCTGCTTGAACAATGAAAATATAAGATTTCAAATGGAGCAGATTGCTCTGCTCCAACATAAGTCCACTATATTAGAACCATGCCTCTGCCTGTACACCGAAGATATACTGATTGTTATCTCCACCATTTGAATCTAGCATGTAAGAAGGTACCATTGATTCATGACCGTAATGCTTGTAAGTAGCATAGAAACGGATCTCTGGGCGTGTCCATGCATTGTAAGCATCTGGATTTACAGCATAAGCTAAAGTTAACTTACCAATGTTTTGATTGAACTTAGAACCATCATCATTTTCTCCGGTTAATGTGTAATAACCACCTTCAACCATAAATTTGGTCATCTTAGTTAATACATAAACAGGGCGTAAAACAGCCTGGAACATCTTTGACTTAGGAGCATCACTTACTGTCTTACGATCTGCATATGTACCTCTTACGTGGTATAACATGTGGAATCTGTCGGTAAAATTAACAGCACCAAAGTTCATTAAATCCCATGCATAGGCATTTGAATTTACAGTTCCATAAACAGAACTTGCTAAATCGTTACCATAGTCAGCACCAGCCCAGTTTGCATTGCCACCTTTAGCATAACGTAGAACTGTATTATTCCAACCGTTTAATACAGGCATACCTAACTTAACAGCAAACAAGTTACCGTTCTCATAGTCCTTAACAGGACTTACACCACGAGATGAAGAATATCTCTGAGGCATAATACGTGTATAGCGTAGTTCTAAGTTGCCAGGACCTACTGGGAAAGCGTATGCAACATCTACCTTGTTGTCAGTAACACAGTATCTATTACCCTTCTGGAACTCTTGATCTTTAATATCATTCTTAACCCAATGTGCAGAGAATTTACCTGAACCTAATGATAAGTTCTCAATACCAACACCATTACCTGATGTATTTCTCCAGTATTGGTCAACTATGTGAGAATCCTCACGGTTATATTTCTTACCTGCCCATAGTACAGCCTCATGGTCAATATCAAATAGACCTTTAACTTTTAAATACCCTTGGGTTAAAGCTAGATCAGTAGAATTCTGATCTCGTAAATCAGTGCAGTTACCATCGACCTTAGCTTTGTAAGCTACTGATGTAACAAAATCCCACTGAGTACCATCAGTCTCATTTAAAGTTACATTAGGAGCAAGCTCAATATAAGTATCAAACTGATTTCCTAAACGACCAACTAAATTTTCTTCCTGATTCAAATGAGCAGACTTACTTGCTACACCAGTACGGAAGTATGAAGCATCACCGTGAAGTAATGATGCACCAGTACCACTAGCATATGCAGAAGTCATAGAGAAAGAAGCTGCAACAACAGCAGCTGCCAGAAGATTAACTTTTTTCATTTTTTACATCCCATAATAAAGCTCCTAAAGCGTGGAGCTTTAGTAATTGAGGGGGTATAAAAAGTAAAAAATTAAGTACAGAGAATGGAGGTGAGGCGTTTTTTGGGGGAGGTAAAAAAGGAAGAACAGAGCAGAATTTTTAAGCTGTCGCTTGTCTCCAAGGTCGCGCCTCAATCCAGGCTTAAAGTTCATAAAAAGCGCTCAAAAGCGCCTCAGAGCAAGGGCCTGCGGTCCTTTTCCACCCCGTCCTCGTTCCCCACCTTTCTCCACACCCAACCTACCTCCATACCGAAGTACCATAAAAGAGGTATATTGAAGACATATAAAAAACTGTTACGGACTTCTCTCTTTACTTCGGTATAGGAGATCACTGACAGATCATTACATTGTTCTGAATAATGTTTTTTTCTGAACACGATAACTAATCACGATTTAAGTCACTTTTTATATCTTTAACTTTTCTATTAGAAGTTCAAATAGATTTTCTTTTAATAAAACGTGTAATTTTTTTAATTTGCTTTTAATAAAACGTGATATATTTAGTTATATCTTTTTATAAAACGTGATTTATCTATGTTCAGAAAAATTGAAAATAAGCTTGTAGCTTGGAAAGAATCAACTAAGAAAAAGGCATTGCTGATTACTGGAGCAAGACAGATCGGCAAGACTTATATTATTAGAGAATTTGCAAAGAAGTACTATGAGCATTTCATTGAGATAAACTTCATTACTCAACCGTCAGCTAACGCCATTTTCTATGGAGATCTTGATGCAAAAACAGTAATGATGAATTTATCTGCATTCTTAAGAGATGAACTTGTACCTTATAAGACATTGATCTTTTTTGATGAGATTCAAGAATGCCCTAATGCTAGAACTGCAATTAAGTTTTTAGTTGAAGATGGGCAATTTGATTTTATTGAGTCAGGATCTTTACTTGGTGTAAGTTATAAAGCAGTACCCTCATATCCTGTTGGTTTTGAAGAAGCTCTTCAAATGTACCCAATGGATTTTGAGGAGTTTTGTATAGCAACTGGTGTTAAGAAAGATACTTTATCTTACCTTAAAGAGTGCTATGAAAAAGGAGTTGCACCTTCTGAGCTTATTCACAATAAAATGCAGGATCTGTTCAAATACTACATTATTGTAGGTGGTATGCCAGAAGTTGTATCAACATTTATAGAATCACATGATATAGGTAAGGTAATTGAAAAACAAAAAGATATCCTTGCCTTATATAGACAAGACATTAGTAAATACTCTAAAAAAGACAAAGCCAAAATTACTAATGTTTTTGACAGGATCCCTTCAGAACTAGAAGCTAAAACCAGACGATTTAATCTGGCAAGCATTGATAAGAATGCACGCCTACGAGAATATGAGGATGCATTTGTTTGGTTAAAAGATGCAGGTGTTGCGCTACCTAGCTATAACCTTAATGAGATCAAAATTCCACTTAAAATCAATGAACAAAGCAGACTCTTTAAGTTATTTCTTTGTGACACAGGCCTATTGTGCGCAATGTGCCTTGAAAACGTTCAATTTGAGATCTTAAAAGGAAATCTCTCCATAAATATGGGAGGAATTTTAGAGAACGTTTTTGCACAACTTATAGCATCAAATGGATATTCATTACGTTACTACAATAAACAGAAGATAGGAGAAGTCGATTTTGTAATACAGAAAGGTTCTGAAATTCTACCTATTGAGATCAAATCAGGAAAAAGCTATAAACAGCATGCAGCACTTGATAACGTAATAAAGGTAACTGAGTGGAAATTAAGTAAAGCACTAGTTTTCTGTCAAGATAACTTATCTAAAGAACATAAGATAACTTACCTACCATGGTATATGGTGATGTTTCTTGTACAAGATGCTATTGGTGAGTCATTAAAAGTAGAACTTGATGTTGATTTTTAGATAGAGAAAAGTCTTAATTGAAGATTAACGCAAAAGAGCGGCAATTGCCGCTCTTTATTAGATAAGTTTATAGTTAGGGTTAACTATTACCACCAAGCTTCAGCCTGAACACCAACAGTGATGTCAGTTGCACCCTTTCTGTAGCCAGCTGAGAAAGTAGCATCCTTATCTGAGCCATGTAACCAAGCTGTGTATACACGGATTTCAGGACGTGACCAGAAGTTACCAGCATCAGGAGTTAAAGCGTAAGCTAAAGTAGCCTTCTGCATACGCTCCTGCTCTTTCCAGCCATTATCATACTCGGTGTACTGACCGTAAGAACCTAATTCTACGTATAAACGTGTCATCTTGGTTAGCTTATACCAAGGACGTACTACAGCGTGGAAAGTCTTAACTTTCTTATTGTCACCGTTATAGCCGTCCAGCTTCTGATAAGCATAGTCAACCTGGTGGAACATCTTTAAATCACCAACGATAGTAGTCTCACCAAAGTTATATAACTTGAATGCGTTACCATCCTCATTATCATTGTGGTTCCAGCCCTGAACCTGTACTGCGTTTGCTGATGCACCCTTGAACCACTGGAATACGGTCTTATTCCAGCCGCCATTGAAGCCCTGGGTGAACTCTAAAGTAACAGTGTTACCATTTAACTGATTGTCAGTTAATTTTTGCTTCTTCTGCTGAACATAGGTGTTACCGATTTCGAAAGAAGCACCGTCCCATGCTGGGAATGAATAACGAACATCAAAAATGTTGTTGCAATCAGTATTCTGAACGAAAGCTGTGCTGAACTTACCTGCACCTAGTGATACGTTTTCGATACCAGCACCGTTACCAGAGATATCGTAGTAGTAAGTATCAGTGATGTGAATATCTTCACGCTGTACGTACTTCTTACCTACCCAAACTTTTGCATCTTTGTCTGAATCGAATAAACCTTTAGCTTCAACGTTGAACTGACGGAAAGCTAATGCATTGTTACCAACCCATGAACCTTCTTCATCAGTTGAAACTGCTAACATGGCGTTAACAGTCCAAACAGTGTCATCAACCTTAGCAACATCAGCACCTAAACCGATTTCACCGTATACTCTTGACTCTGAACCTAAACGACCTACCTTGTGTGCTACGTCGTCGTTACCGTTGGTGTGACCATTCTTATCGAAGCCAACACCTGCACGCATATAACCATTGAAATATGCATTTGGAGTATAGTCAGCCTGAGCAGGCATTGCAAAAGCAGCAGCTAGAACTGCAGCTGCCAGAAGATTAACTTTTTTCATTTTTTACATCCCATAATAAAGCTCCTAAAGCGTGGAGCTTTAGTAATTGAGGGGGTATAAAAAGTAAAAAATTAAGTACAGAGAATGGAGGTGAGGCGTTTTTTGGGGGAGGTAAAAAAGGAAGAACAGAGCAGAATTTTTAAGCTGTCGCTTGTCTCCAAGGTCGCGCCTCAATCCAGGCTTAAAGTTCATAAAAAGCGCTCAAAAGCGCCTCAGAGCAAGGGCCTGCGGTCCTTTTCCACCCCGTCCTCGTTCCCCACCTTTCTCCACACCCAACCTACCTCCATACCGAAGTACCATAAAAGAGGTATATTGAAGACATATAAAAAACTGTTACGGACTTCTCTCTTTACTTCGGTATAGTAAATTGAACAAACATCGATATATCAATGAAATTCAATGTCAAGAAAATTGCAGATATTCAGGATACATCGTTCACAGATCAATACAACAGATCTATCTTCGCATAGGAAATAAAGTAAAAACTAACCTAAACTTAAAGATACGCCTCTCGCTATTTTGAATAATTTCCTCTTGGAGGTTCTTATGCAGCAAGGAAAACTTTTAACAGTTTCTCTTTTAAGAGATATCTGTACTTCTCTGATGCTAAAAATCTCATATAAAAGCATCAGTGAACGCTTCAAAATTGCAAAATCAACAGCTCAAAAATACAGAAAGCTATTACATAAAGCTGAAATAAAAGCAGCTAATGAAGTTCTGTTTTTACCTGATAGCAAACTTGCACAAATAATCTATGGTGCCAATGCAAAAATTAAATTGTGCGCAAAAAAGATCTGTATTGTAAAAAGCAAACCTAAACTTGACCAAAGTAAAGATCTGTATGATCCAAACTTTTTAGAGTTAGCTATTAAGTACTATGAAAATCCAAGCATTAGACAATCTGATCTATTCATTGATTATGTTCATAGTGCTGTAAAAGCTGGAAAGAACCATTTAAAGGCAACTTCATTTAGGAAAAAGCTAAAAGAAAATTTAGCTATTTTAAAAGGTCCTAGTGTTTATTTACATCGTAAGCATGCCTACGGAGATGAGCTTCAACTAGACTGGTGCGGAGAGACCTATAATGCTATTGATACGGACGGCTCTATTTGTAAATTAAAGATCTTAGTTTTAACTTGGTCTGCTAGCTATTACACATTTGCTACCTTTGTAAAGGATTACACCACAGAGTCTACAGTCAATGCCATCAGAGAGGGATTTTCATTCTTCAACCGATTGCCTCAACAGCTTTTAATTGATAATGCCAAAGCTCTTGTTCTAAAACATAAACAAGGCAAAGAAGCTATTTTACAAGAGGATTTTCATTACTTCATGAAGAAATGTGGCATTCTTGTAAATGCAAACACGCCTTTTAAGTCCAATGAAAAAAGTGCAGTAGAAGCTTCTGTAAACCTTATTCAAACAAGAGCTCTTACAAGGTTAAAGAAAAAACTTTGTATTAAAGAAGCTAACAGCATGCTAAAAAAGCTTGTTAATCAGTACATAAATGATTCAGCTTTTAGAGGACATGAAGAGATCACAAGATCATATCTTTATAAAAAGTTTGAAGAGGATAAGGCTAGATCGATTGAAGGAGATTTACCTTGTTACGTAAGGTATTTTCCTTATTTAAAAGTTTTTCAAAACTACCATATTAAAGTGTTGAACAACTACTACTCTGTGCCTTATGTTCTTGAAGGCAAATTTGTTGATGTTGAAATTAACAAATGTAAATTACTTGTGCTTTATGACAACGAAGTTGTAGCTACACATAAAGTAAAAGAGGGGATCAACGAATACATTACATCAAATGATCATATGCCAGAAAATCACAAACTGTTTGATACTATCGATAAAATTAAAAACACAGATGAGATCATTCAGTTAACTCGTGGGCTTAGCATGGAATTAGTAGCTTTTTGCTCTTTACTTTTAACAAGAAGTAATGAATTAGCCGAGATGAAGAAAGCTTGTCTATATGTAATACAAAAGTACCAAAACCTTACTAGTGAAGGAGACAAAAAGTTCTTCAATCAAGCTATTCAAAATGTAATAAAGAGGATGAAGATAAGAGAATTAAGCACATATGCTTTAGATCAGGAAATAAAACTACTGATGAGTTTTTACTCAGAAAATTGCTAATCCTAAACCTTTTAGGTATCAAAAGAGCGGCATAAGCCGCTCTTTGTATATACATACGGTTATCTAACCTATGAGATTACCACCAAGCTTCAACCTGAGCACCAACGATGAATGTGTTGGTCTTGTTTGTCTTACCCCACTCTGACAGGTCAACAGCACCGTTTGAGTGTAAGTATGTACCGTAGAAACGGATCTCAGGACGTGACCAGAAGTTGCCTGCATCAGGAGTAATAGCATAAGCTAAAGTATACTTCTGAACCTGTTTGTTGTACTTTGAGCCGTTAATTTTCTTGTCAGTTGAAGTGTACATACCTAACTCTGTAACAAGTCTTGTCATCTTAGTTAACTTGTAGTATGGACGAACTACTAACTGGAATGCTCTGTCACTGTCTTTGTCTGTTAAGTTATGATCATAACCATCTGCTACAGTACCAGCGATAACATGGAACATACCTAAGTTATCTGTAAAATGAGTTTCACCGAAGTTATAGAACTGCCAGCGATATGCATTCTTAGCACCTGTTGAACCCCATGTTGAGTATTTACCATCAGCTGAAGCATATGCACCAGCGAAACCTAACTTAGAACCGCCAGTCTGATCTACGTTGCCGTGAGTATACTTAACAACAGTCTTGTTCCAACCTAATGAGTATCCCTGTGATAATTCAGCCATTAACACCTGTGAACCATATGCTTTGGTGAAGTACTCAGAGTTGCTGTCATCCTTTCTTGGCTGAGTGAATGTTGCGCGGAACTCTAAGTTTGCACCATCCCATGCTGGTAAATCATACTGAACATCAAATGAGTGGTATGACATCCAGTTATTTGCCAACACACCACCAAAATCATTGATGTACTTCTGATTGTTAAAATCATGACGTAACCATGCTAAAGATAACTTACCAGGACCTGCAGTTAAGTTCTCAATACCGGCACCAGTACCAGAAATATCATGGTAATATAAATCAGTTACGTGGATATCTTCACGATGGTAGTATCTCTTACCAACCCAAATGTTAGCATCCTTATCCCAATCAAACATACCCTTTACGTTTACAAAGAACTGACGGAAAGCTAAAGCTGAAGACCATGTACCATTGGTACCGCTGTCATCACCAAATTTACCATCTTCACCAGCACGGTTATCCTGCCAGGTTGAACCATTAACCTTTGACTTTACAGCTAACATTGTGTAAACAGACCAAACTGTGTCATCAACCTTAGCTAAATCAGCACCCAAACCGATTTCACCATAGGTATCATTCTCTGCACCTAAACGACCTGCTGTACCTACATCATAGCCACTGATATGCTGTGACTGAACACCTGAACGCATGTAACCTGAGAAGTTTACATTTGGAGTATAGTCAGCCTGAGCAGGCATTGCGAAAGCAGCAGCTAGAACTGCAGCTGCCAGAAGATTAACTTTTTTCATTTTTTACATCCCATAATAAAGCTCCTAAAGCGTGGAGCTTTAGTAATTGAGGGGGTATAAAAAGTAAAAAATTAAGTACAGAGAATGGAGGTGAGGCGTTTTTTGGGGGAGGTAAAAAAGGAAGAACAGAGCAGAATTTTTAAGCTGTCGCTTGTCTCCAAGGTCGCGCCTCAATCCAGGCTTAAAGTTCATAAAAAGCGCTCAAAAGCGCCTCAGAGCAAGGGCCTGCGGTCCTTTTCCACCCCGTCCTCGTTCCCCACCTTTCTCCACACCCAACCTACCTCCATACCGAAGTACCATAAAAGAGGTATATTGAAGACATATAAAAAACTGTTAGAACAGCCTTCTCAATTTGAGAAAGTTCACGAAAATTGAAGAAATGATTTTGTAGAAGGTTTTGAGACAGGATCAAAAAGAGCGGATCTCTCCGCTCTTTGTCTATGAATTAAGTTAAATACCTTAATCGATTACCACCAAGCTTCAACCTGAGCACCGAACATATTGTCAGATGTCTGGCGAACCCACTCATTAGTAGGTCCGATGTTCATATTGTCACTTACACTTACGTGTGATACGTAGAATCTGAACTCAGGACGTGACCAGAAGTTTGAAGCATCAGGGCTGATTGCATAAGCTAATGTGTACTTAGATCCGTGCTTTGAAACGTATGACTGAACACCCTTATCATCGGTATTTGCAGTCTTCTTATCAGCGAACCAACCTACTTCTGCTAATAACTTGGTCATCTTAGTTAACTGGTAGTATGGACGAACTACTAAGTTTACAGATCTCTCACTGTCATATGACTTGAAGCCTGATGAGTGAGCGTACTGTACAACATGGAACATACCAAACTCTTTGGTAAAGTGTACATCACCCCAGTTGATTAATCTCCAGCCTTGGCCTTCATCATAATATACTGATGAACCTGTACCGTAGTGAACGTCAGCTGCTGATGAACCTGAGAATGACTGAACAACAGTCTTGTTAAAACCACCTAATAAGCCGATGTTTAACTCAGCACTTAAGTTTAAACCATCACCAATGCTGTTTTCTTTTTCAATTGTATATGTTCTGTAGGAACCGTTCTTATCCTTCTCAGCCTCTAAGTAGGTTGAGCCTAACTGTAAAGAAGCACCATCCCATACAGGGAACTCATAACGAACGTCATAGGTATTTACCTTAACTTTTGCAGGCTTGTTATTATCTTTTAGTCCTTTATATTTATATTCAGACTTCATTGAATAGATATTAACGTCGTCTTTTTTAGCATCCTTATCATTGCGAGTCCATGCTAAAGAAATCTTACCTGGACCTAAAACAACGTTCTCTAAACCTACACCGGTACCTGAAACATTGTAGTAGTACTCATCAAGGATATGGATATCTTCACGCTTGTAATAACGCTTACCAATCCATAAGAAATCATCACCCTGGCCTAACAGGTTCTTAGCACCCGCCCATGCCTGACGGCAAGATAGGTTAGTGTTCCAATCTGTTTCGTTACCGTCACCGCCATGAGTGATCATTCCATATACAGAATATGTAACATCATCAACTTTAGCTACATCAGCACCTAAACCGAACTCCATAAAGGTGTCATTTTCGTTACCTAAACGGCCTAATTTCACAGTATCAGTTTTTGAGCCGAAAGCACTGTTACCGTGCATTACACCAGATCTCATGTAACCGTTAAAGTTTGCATTAGGTGTGAAGTCAGCCTGAGCAGGCATTGCGAAAGCAGCAGCTAAAACAGCAGCTGCCAGAAGATTAACTTTTTTCATTTTTTACATCCCATAATAAAGCTCCTAAAGCGTGGAGCTTTAGTAATTGAGGGGGTATAAAAAGTAAAAAATTAAGTACAGAGAATGGAGGTGAGGCGTTTTTTGGGGGAGGTAAAAAAGGAAGAACAGAGCAGAATTTTTAAGCTGTCGCTTGTCTCCAAGGTCGCGCCTCAATCCAGGCTTAAAGTTCATAAAAAGCGCTCAAAAGCGCCTCAGAGCAAGGGCCTGCGGTCCTTTTCCACCCCGTCCTCGTTCCCCACCTTTCTCCACACCCAACCTACCTCCATACCGAAGTACCATAAAAGAGGTATATTGAAGACATATAAAAAACTGTTAGAACTGCCTTCTCAATTTGAAAAAGATCACAAAGTTTTTTGATGAGAATTATTTTTGGAAGATTTTCAGAATTAAAAAAAAGAAAAGCTCGGAACACAATTACCTGTCCGAGCCTACTTTTAGATCTTTATTACGAATGACTTTATTAAGTTTTAAGATAATGGTGCAAAAGCACTGATTGCAAACGTTGCAATTGCGGTTAATACTGTAATCAAAATCAAAAAGGTGTTGGTCTTAGAAATCACTTCATTCCCTCCGATAAATGCTTTCATATTCTAATTTCTTATGTTTGTTATTTTTATTTGTATGTTTTATTTTTCAAGCAAACGCATTCTAAACGTTTTCAATAATAAAAAAAATTACAGGGGCATATTCTGTGACACAGCCCCTGTTTGCAAATTTATTATTGTGATCTTTGTTCCTATTTCTTAGGAGGAACAGAACCTTCAGCGTTCATATTCATGAGCTTGCTCTTGTGTGCATTTACAACAGCCTGCATGATGATGAATAAACATAGCAGTAAACCTACTACAATCTTGGTCCACCAAGCTGAGAGAGTACCTTGGAAGGAGATCAGGGTTAAGATAGTACCTTGAATCATTACACCTAACAGAGTACCAGGCATGAAGCCTACACCGCCCATTAACTGAGTACCACCGATAACAGATGAAGCAATAGCATCCATTTCCATACCTAAACCATGTAAAGTATAGCCAGATAGCATGATCCATGAGTAGGTAATACCACCTAAGGCAGCACAGAAGCCTGAGATTACATAAACACGAACTCGAATTGAATCTACCTTCAAGCCCATTAGTCTTGCTGACTGCTCATTGCCACCGATTGCATATACACCACGACCAAATGAGGTATAGCGTAAGATGATGGTTGCAATAACTACCATTACAAGAGCAATTAAAGCTCCTAATGATAAGAAGCAATCACCGATTGGCACTGAGAAGAATGCCAAATCAGAGTAGAACTGATTGTCAATTGGCACACTGTCACGAGACAGAATAGCGGTTAAACCTCTGCAAAGGAACATAGTACCTAAGGTAACAATGAAAGGTTGCAGTCTGAAATAAGTGATAAGTAAACCGTTAACTAGACCTACTGCAATACCGATGAAGAGGACTAAGAACATACATAAGTATGGGCTTAAAGAGGTGTCTCTCATCATTACAGCAAGTGACATACAGGTGAGCGATACCACCGCACCAACTGACAGGTCGATACCACCAAAGCCAGAGATAATGGTGAAAGTAATACCTACAGTCACAATGATAAGTGGAGCATTGTCAATGAAGAGGTTTAAAAACACCTGTGGTGAGAAGAAACCTTCAAAAGCAACAGAACCGATTCCGAACAGGATGATAAATAGAGCACCTGTTACATAGAAAGGAAAGTTCTGAGATGCAACCAGGTTTGAAATGAACCTACGCATTTGTTGCCTCCTTAGTATTTTCTGACTTCTTTAAGTGTTTAAACTTATAGTCACTGTACATCTGCTTAAACTTCTCTGACTGGAATACGATGATCAAAAGAATTACCACAGCCTTTACAGCAGGTAATCTGTCTGATGAAACACCGATTGCGTACATGGTTGTAGTTAAGGTCTGAATGGTAATAGCACCGATGATAGTACCACCAATGTAGTATCTGCCACCAACCATTAAGGTACCACCTAAGGTAACAGCCAAAATGGCATCCATTTCCATGTTCAAGCCGGCGTTATTAGCATCAGCAGCTCGAATTAGAGAACCTTCAATTAAGCCTGCAGTACCTGCGCAGAAGCCTGAGAAGATATATACAGCAAATAACACTGCGGTAACTTTAATACCAGAGTAACGGGCAGCATTTGCGTTAATACCAACTGACTGAATCATAAGACCTATAGAAGTTCTCTTGTCTAAGAAGATAACTAATAAAACCATAGCCAGAGCAATTAACATTGCTGTAGGTAACATTACACCAGGAATATTGCCACCGATGTAAGCAAATGGCTTGTAGTAAACGGTAATGATCTGACCGTCAGTCATTAACTGAGCAATACCGCGACCTGCTGTCATTAAAATCAAAGTTGCAACCATAGCCTGGATCTTAAACTTTGCAACTAAAGTTCCATTCCAGATACCGGCTAACACACCAACTAAGAGCGAACAGATAATTGCTACAAAGAATGGATGATGAGGAATACCAGAAATGTCACCACCTAAGAGCACACAGCAAGTAGCTGATGAGATTGCAACCACTGCACCTACAGAAATATCAATTCCACCAGTTGCAATCACAAAAGTCATACCTAAAGCCAGGATGATAAGTGATGAAGCACGGTAGAGAATATCAATAGGACGACCGTAGAGGTTACCGTTTTGCATAATTTCAATCTTAAAGAAATTATCTACAAACAGTGCATTAAATAAAAGCAACAAGGCAAGTGCGATTAAAGGCAATGCCAGTGAGCTTTTGGTAAATTTTTTAACAAGATTTTCCATGATAATCTCCTGCAATCGCCTGCATGATGTGTGCAGTTGAAATTTCATCACCGTTAAGCTCGGTTACCTTTTCATGATCTCTTATGATCATAATTCTTGAGCAGGTACGTACCATTTCTCCCATCTCTCCTGAGATGAAGACTACAGACATACCTTTTTCTTTAGCAAGAGATACTGCTAATGACTCAATTTCTGTCTTAGTACCAACATCGATACCGCGAGTAGGCTCATCTAAGATTAGTAAGTTAGGCTCGGTTGCAAGCCAGCGTGCAATAATCACCTTCTGCTGATTACCACCAGACAGATTCTTAATTAACTGCTCTCTATCTGAAACTTTAATTCTTAATAAGTTGATGTAGTAATCAGCTAACTTGTTCTGACGTGCTCGAGACATGTGACGGAACATTCCGTTTTTAGCCTGAAGAGCTAAGATAATGTTCTCTCTTACAGAAAGATCACCGATGATGCCCTGTACTTTTCTATCCTCAGGACAGAAAGCTACACGTTTTTTCATCATATCCATTGGTGACTTTATAGAAACAGAAACTCCATCAACATAGATGTTGCCACTGCTCTTTAGCATGGTTCCAAACAAGGTCTCAGCAATTTCTGATCTACCAGAACCTAAAAGACCTGCAAATCCTACAACCTCACCTTCTTTAATATCCATGCACAGATCTTTTACCTTACCAGGTACTGTTACATGCTCAGCTTCGATAAAGATATTGCTTCGAGGTACTGATTTATCAACATTTGACTCAATCTCACCTTCTTTAACCTCTTTACCCATCATCTTTGAAATAAGCTGAATTCTTGGAAGATCTTTAATCTCATACTCACCCACATAGGTACCGTCACGTAAGATGGTTACCCTATCGCAGATGGTATAAATCTGCTCTAAGAAGTGAGAAATAAAGATAATTGAAATGCCCTGATCACGAAGTGCTCTCATGATCTTAAACAGTCTTTCAGTTTCTTTATCTGATAATGATGAGGTAGGCTCATCTAAAATCAGAACTTTACATTTAGTGTCGATTGCACGAGCAATTGCAATCATCTGCTGCATGGCAACAGGATAGAAATTCAATTCTTTGGTAACATCGATATCGATACCTAATTCTTTGAACAGAAGATCTGAAGCATTCTTCTGCATGGTTGCCCAGTCAATACGACCAAAGCTTCCACGTGGCTCACGTCCGATGTAAATGTTTTCAGCTACAGATAAGTTTGCGCACAGGTTAACTTCCTGATACACAGTGGAAATGCCCATCTTCTGGCTGGCAAGAGGAGTGGTAGGCTCTATTTGCTTGCCATCAAATACAATTGTGCCGTTTGTTTTATGATATACACCAGTTAAAACTTTAACTAAGGTAGACTTACCAGCACCGTTCTCTCCCATAAGAGAAATAATTTCGCCTTTTTTAAGATTAAACTCAACATCCTTTAAGGCTTTCACTCCAGGGAAGAACATGTCTATATGTTTCATCTGCAGTATATAGTCGTTATCTTGCAAGGCCATATATAGCCCTCCTCATGCAGGTGTTCTTCAACAACTTAAAGTCCTGATCCTCTCAAAACACATTAAAAAGAGAGATTCAGAATGAATTGATACTTTGAGTGCGATTACGATTAAGTAAGGGTGCCATAGGCACCCTTCTTCTAGAGTTACTATGAATTAGTACTTACGTGTTGGGAATACATCTTTAGCTGTATCTGCTGGGAATACACCTTCCTCAACGAATACGCTCTTAGGTACAGATTCACCCTTTAAGATCTTTTCAGCTGTTGAGAAGAACAGATCACCCTGTAATGGGTTACACTCAACTGTAGCATTTGACTTGCCTTCGATCATTGCCTGGAAGATACCCTTTACACCGTCAACTGATACGATAATGATGTCTTTAGCAGGTTTTAGACCAGCAGCTTCAATAGCCTGAATTGCTCCTAATGCCATATCGTCATTCATAGCAAATAGAACATCGATATCCTTAGGATTTGACTTTAAGAATGACTCCATAACTTCCTGACCCTTCTGACGGGTAAAGTCACCAGTCTGTGAAGCTAAGATGTTATACATATCCTTGTTTGGTGACTCTTTCAATGCATCGTTAAAGCCGTTACCACGACCGGTGGTTGCTGATGCACCTACAGTACCCTCAAGGATAACAATATTTAACTTGTCACCACCATTACGTGGTTTTACATTGTTCTTGTGAACATATGTATCTAACCAATCGAATACCTTACGACCTTCGGTGTAGCTATCGGTACCGATCTTTGCAACATACAATGAAGGATCAGAAACTGTTAAATCACGGTCCATTACCAATACAGGGATCTTTGCACGCTTTGCTTCACGAAGAATGTTATCCCAACCGGTTGCAACGATAGGTACGAAACCGATTAAGTCAACTTTCTGAGCAATGAAAGTTCGAATTGCTTTGATCTGATTCTCTTGTTTCTGCTGAGCATCAGAGAACTTTAAGTTGATGTTGTGTGCTTTTGCTGCAGCTTTTACATCATTGGTGTTAGCTGTACGCCACTCTGACTCAGCACCGATCTGAGAAAAACCGATTGTGATCTGCTTTGCCTGAACAGCTGACATTGAAGAAGCTGCAATTGCAGCGCCTAAAGATACAGCCAAGACAGCTTTTACTAGTTTCATAATAACTCCTATGTATTGTATGTTTGTAAAGAAAAAAGACTTCATCTTTATTGATTTATAGCTTCTTTCTGAATTTGATTTTAGGGCATGAAATGAAAAATGATTTTATTATGTAAATAAAACGTGACAGCCTTATCTTTTTTAAGACGTATATTCAAGAAAAATTAGATTTATATCACTATTTTGCAACCCTTTACGTTAATAGCTTACGCAAATACACCACAAAATTATCATTATAAAAAACACTTATATTTCAAAATATAATTTTATTCACAGTTGAATATTTGAGTTTAAAAACGAATATAAGCACAAAAGTAAACGCAAACGATTACAACGAAAATTTTCTCTTTAAAGAGCTGTCTTGCTAACAATAAATGACAGTAATGACAGGTATCATAAATTTTATTGTGTATAATCAATATAAGAAGAGAAAAACAGGAACAGAATAATGAGCAACAAACAATTCTTAGCATTACCATATGGTAAGGATGACTTTACAAAGTTAAGAGCACAAGATTGCTATTTTGTAGATAAAACTCCCTACATAAAGCAGGTCTTTGGAGTTGATTCTTCAGATGTATTGTTGCTTACAAGACCAAGACGTTTTGGTAAGACTCTGCTCATGAGCATGTTTGACTCATTTTTGAAAATCAATCCTGAAAAGCCTTTTGATAACTCAAAACAATTAGAGCTCTTTAAAGGTACCAAAATCTTAGAAGACAAAGAGTTCTGTGATAAGTTCATGGGACAGTGTCCTGTTATTACCATTACTTTAAAAAAAGTAGACGGTACTAATTTTAAAGAGTTTTATGAGAGTTTTGCCTCAGCTGTATATGATGTTGCTTTAAGATACAGCTATCTAAAGAATAGTAATAAATTAGATAAATCCGATAAAGAAGAGTTAGAACACTTAACCACCAAAAGTTACTTACTTAAAATCGAAAATCAGCAAACTGTAAAAGATGCTTTAAGGACCTTATCAAGACTCTTATATAAAGAATATGGAAGACGTGCCATTCTTTTAATAGATGAGTACGATGTACCACTAGCCGCAGCTTCATACCGAGATAGAGTAAACAAAGTTCTATATAAGAACAGACCTGACTTTGTGGCAGACTGCCATGAAAAGATGGTTGCCTTAATGAAAGGCTTTTTTGATTTATTAAAAACAACTCCTGGTGATGAAAGTGCTATTAGTAAAGCAGTGATTACAGGATGTTTAAAGGAAGCTAAGAACAGCTTATTTACTGGCGTAAATAACTTTAATGTCTGTTCTGTAGTAGATAGAGAACAGAAATACACAGGTATCATTGGTTTTACTAAAGACGAAACCTATAAGTTTTTAAAAGACTATGAACTAGAAGGCTATGCTCAAAAAGTAAAAGAGCATTATGACGGTTATAAGTTCTTTGACAAAGAGATGTTCTGTCCATGGGATGTAGTTAACTTTATCAAAAAGAACTTTGAGTTAAAGCAACAAGGTAAGTTAACTCAAATTAAAGCTGAAAACTATTGGGTTGGAACTACCTCAGATAAATCTCTATATGATTACTTAGGCTATCTGACTGATACTGACAACCAAAAGATGCAGGACTTAATTGATGGTAAGTCAATTAGCTTTAAGTTAAACGAATCCATGAACTATGACACACTGTCTGAACATAACTCTGATGATTTCTGGTCACTACTCCTGCATACAGGATATCTGACACTAGATTGGGAAAAGACAGATGAGGCTGAGTTATCTAAAGACGGTAAAACCAATAAAGAGGTCTTTGCAAGAATTCCTAATCTTGAGATACTTGAGTGTTTTGAAAGCAATATTAAAGAAAGGTTTGGAAACGTTGTAAAGAGAGATAACCTTGCTTTAAACATAGCTAATGTTTTATTAGAAGGTAATGTTGATTTTGTACAGAACAAGTTAGGATCACTATTACGTTCATTTGTATCTGTAAGAGATACAGTTACCAAAGCTCCACATGAGAACTACTACCATGGTTTCTTAAACGGTATCTTTACTAACTGTAAAGATAATCTAGGTGAATACCACTCTAACTATGAATCAGGTGATGGATATGCAGATATTACCTTTAAAGACATTGACTGTAGAAAGGTAGCAATCATTGAGATTAAATCAGCTTCTGTAGGTTCAGATTTAGTAACCTTAAGTGAAACAGCACTGTCTCAAATAGAAGAGAAAAATTACTCTGAACCTTTTATGAGTAACAGAATGATTCAAAGCATCTATGCCTACGGAATTGCCTTTTCCGGTAAAAACTGTTTTATTTCTGTAAAGAAGCTCAAGTAGCAAAGTAAGTCAAAATAATAACAGGAACAGAATAATGAGCAACAAACAATTCTTAGCCTTACCAGTAACAGGAGATACCTTTGCTGAGGTTAGAGAAAAGAACCGTTACTACGTAGATAAGACCCCTTACTTGAAACAGGTATTCTCAGAGGATGAAGCCGTAGGCGAGAATTCTTTAATTGATGGTACTACTGTTTTGCTCTTAACAAGACCTAGACGATTTGGTAAGACCATGCTCATGAATATGTTTGAGTCTTTCCTGAATATCAATTACGAAAAGCCTGGTGATACCTCAATTCAAGACAAGTTCTTTAAAGGGACCAAAATCTTAGAGGACAAAAAGTTCTGTAAAAAGTATATGGGGCAATTTCCTGTTATCTCCATTACCTTAAAGGATGTTTTAGGAGACAGCTATGAAGACGCTTATTTCCAATTGGCAGGAATTGTAGCGGATAAAGTTAATGAATATGGATTCTTGAAGGACAGTCCCGCTTTAAATGATGATGACAAAGATACGTTCTCAAAGTTATCTAACAAAGACTTTTTGATAAAAAGCTCAGCTCAAACTAGATATTACATAACCAAAGCCATTGCATCTTTATCTCTAATGCTCTATAAGCACTTTAATAAGCAGGTTTATATCTTAATTGATGAGTATGATGTACCTTTAGCTAAAGCACACGCAAAAGGTTTTCATGAGAAAATGGTTAACTTGATGTCATCTTTTCTAGGATTCTTAAAAGATCCTCAAAAGGATTCTCTAAAGAAGACCTCAATTATAAGTAAAGTAGTACTCACAGGCTGTTTAAAAGTAGCCAAGAACAGTATCTTTACCGGTGTAAATAACCTATACGTAAACACAGTAGCAGATCAAGAAACAGAATATACAGGTATCATTGGTTTTACCAAAGATGAAACTCAAAAAATATTAAAAGACTATGAGTTAGATGACTTTTCTCAAACAGTAAAAAATTACTACGATGGTTACAAGTTCTATGACAAAGAGATGTTATGTCCATGGGATGTGATTAGTTTTATAAGAAAGAACTTTAACTTTAAACAAACAGATAATTTAGACAATATTAAGCCTGGAAACTACTGGGATAAAAGTTCCTCAGACGAAGCATTAGAAGAGTACTTGGGTTATCTAACAGACAATGACAACCAAAAGATGCAAAGCTTGGTTGATGGTAAATCTATTAGTTTCAAACTAAACGAATCCATGAACTATGACACTTTGTCAGAGCATAAATCAGATGATTTCTGGTCATTACTCTTACATACAGGTTATCTGACAGTAGATTGGGTACAGACCCAAAAAGAAGAATTAGCAAAAGAAAATAATAAAGGTATCTTTGTAAGAATACCTAACCTAGAGATACTTGAGTGTTTTGAAAACAATATATTAGATAGATTTGGGAAAATATTAAGTAAAGATAATCTAGCTTTAAACATAGCTAATGCCTTATTAGAAGGTAAAGTTGATTATGTACAGGATAAGTTAGGGCCATTATTACGTTCATTTGTATCAGTAAGAGATACTGCAACTAAAGCTCCTCACGAGAATTACTACCATGGTTTCTTAAACGGTATCTTTACTAACTGTAAAGATAATCTAGGTGAATACCACTCTAACTATGAATCAGGTGATGGATATGCAGATATTACCTTTAAAGACATTGACTGTAGAAAGGTAGCAATCATTGAGATTAAATCAGCTTCTGTAGGTTCAGATTTAGTAACCTTAAGTGAAACAGCACTGTCTCAAATAGAAGAGAAAAATTACTCTGAACCTTTTATGAGTAACAGAATGATTCAAAGCATCAATGCCTACGGAATTGCCTTTGCAGGAAAGAACTGCGCTGTTAGTGTAAAAAAATTGAAGTAATCTCTTTTGAGAGATATTTATTTGCTACTACTATCAACAAGTAGTAGCAAAATCTGCTGAGCTTTTCCCTATTCTAGTTTTTGCTAAATGATCTTCTCGATCTCAAAAAGCTCTTCTACAACTGCTTTAAAAACTCTCTTCCAAGCTTATTTATTCCTTTGTTTATTACTATTTCTAAGTCATACATAGTTGGATTTATAGAAGGCTCAATTTCTAATTTTTTACAAGTATCCTTGTAAAAGGCTTTTTGCTTTTCATTTAAAGATGTAACTGATCTCTTATAAAACCAGTAATATCCCTGAACAGGCATTAAAAGTAAAAACAAAACACAGGCAATGGTCACCGGAAAATTTGAGCCAATAGCAAACAAGAATGGAACTCCTTTAAATCCTCCGCCTAAATAAAAGCCCCAGAAAAAGATAAAGACAATAAAAGGAGGCAGGATCTTATTACCCAAAAGCAATGCTCTTTTAACCCGGTTTTCTTTGAAAACTGGATTTAACAGTGGTTCTAATGGCCACTTTTTCATATAGTCAATACCGCGATTAAGATTGCTAAAAATAATCATATTCTGCTCCACATCTAAACTGCACATACTATACAAAACACCGTTCAACAGTGCAAATTACAATCATAATTCAGGTTCATAAACTGTCTTTAATAATGGTTTCATTTGCTATGAAATCGCATGTTCATGAGTTTGATAATCATAGATATGTTATAATTTCTATCCTTACAAAAGGATAGAGTCTACCCTCTTGTAAACGATTTCTTATTTTTATTGTAAGCATTTTGGAGATTGAAGTGACTCGTAATGTAATGCTTGTTCCAGTAGCAAAGACTTCTGGTATCTATACTGCATCTTTAGGTTTAGTTCAGGCTTTAAACAACAATGGCGTTAAAGCTGCCCTATTTTCACCTTTTGCTAGCTGCTCAAAGACTGAGTGCAACGATAAGAGCTTAAACAAGTTCTGCGCTGCTAAGAAAATTGCTAATGGCAATAGATCAGATGTTCTAGAAAAGATTGTTGCAAACTACAACCTATTAAAGAACAGCGGTAACTACGATGTTATCGTAATCGAAGGCGTTACAGACACTCCTTTTGATAAGGATGAAATGAATGCTGATGTTTGCCACGCATTCGATGCTTCAATTGTTCCTGTTGTACAGTGCGACTGCAAGTGCGCAAAGAGCGCTTTAGCTGCTACCTTACAGTACTTTGGCAACGCAGGTAAAAACAAAGTTTTAGGTAACATCTTAATTAACCCTGTAGCTCCTAAGGATGCTGCTGGTAATAAGAAACTTGTTCTATCAGGTTGCGGTCACTGCTCATGTGGTGGCGATACTTCATGCAAGGTTGAAGAGCCTGCTCTAAAGGACTTCATCGCAACTGTAAACTATGACAAGTTCTACTATGCTCCACGTGCTAAAGATATCGCTGACTACTTAGATGCAAAAGTTGCTTCAGGTGATGAGAATGCCCGCGTATTCAAAGTTACCCTGTCAAATGCTAAAGCAAGTGACAAGATGGTTTTAGTAACTGACGAGTTACCTGCTTCAACTAATGCAAAGGTTGTAATTCTAACTGAGGGTACTACAGGTTCAGTTGCAGGTGCTACTGTAATTGAGACTCACAAGTCATCATGGGCTGTAGCTCAGGCTTTATCAGATCTTGCACCAGTATTACGTGAAGATGATTCTGAGCAGGTAAACTACATTAAGGAAAATGCAGCTAAAGACTTTGATAAGAAGTCTCTTGAGACCTTATCACAGTTTGCTGTTTCTGATACTCCTTTAATGAGCCCAGCAGCTTTCCGTTACAAGTTAACAGAGTTAGCTCGTGCAGCTCACAAAAAGATTGCTCTACCTGAGGGTGATGAGCCACGTACAGTATGTGCTGCAGCTAAGGTTGCTGAGCAGAACATCGCTGTTCCTGTATTATTCGGTAACAAGGATAAGATCTTAGCTGTTGCTAAAGAGCAGGGCGTAACCTTAGGTGACAACGTTGAATTCGTTGATCCAGATGCAGTTCGTCAGAACTACGTTGACAGATTAGTTGAGTTACGTAAAGCTAAAGGTATGACACCTGAGGCTGCTTTAGAGATGTTAAAGGATAACGTAGCTTTAGCTACCATGATGATTGAGCGTAACGAGTTAGACGGCCTAGTATCTGGTGCAGTTCACACCACCGCTAATACCATCAGACCTCCTCTACAGATCATCAAGACTGCTCCTGGTGCAAAGCTTGTTTCAGCTATCTTCTTCATGTTAATGCCAGAGCAGGTTTATGTATACGGCGACTGCGCTCTAAACATCAATCCTGATGCAGAGCAGTTATCAGAGATCGCTATTCAGTCAGCAGATACTGCTAAAGCATTCGGTATCGATCCTAAGGTTGCTATGGTTACCTACTCAACCATGAACTCAGGTAAAGGTGCTGATGTTGATTTAATGAAGGCTGCAACTGAGTTAGTTCGTCAGAAGCGTCCTGATATCGCAGTTGACGGTCCTCTACAGTACGATGCTGCTGTAATGCCTAACGTAGCTGCTCAAAAGGCTCCTAACTCACCTGTTGCAGGTAAGTCTACTGTATTTATCTTCCCAAGCCTGTCAACCGGTAACACCGTATACAAGGCTGTACAGCGTTCAGCAGGTCTAGTATCAATTGGACCTATGTTACAGGGTATGAAGAAGCCTGTTAACGATCTGTCACGTGGTGCTTTAGTTGATGATATCATCTACACCATCGCTGTAACTGCAATTCAGGCAGCTCAGATTAAGTAATATTTATTTAAGTAATCATAGAAGGCAGCGCCTAGCGCTGCCTTTCTTTTATTCAGGATCATTATGAGAATTCTTGTATGTGGAGGCAGTGGCTTTATCGGCAGAGCTTTGTGTCGCAATCTAATAGCACAAAGACATCAAGTTAATATCTATACTCATATCCACGATGTAACTAAAATCTTAAAAAAAGCAACTTTCTTAAAGAATACTTTTGCCTCACCAAATTTTAGACTTGTCAATCTATACAACGAATTTCCAAATGTTGACGTCATCATTAATCTGTCTGGAGAATCTATTGCTAAAAAGAAATTGACTCATAAGAGAATGGATGAGATCTTGTCTTCACGATTAGATACTCTTGACCTCTTATTTGAAGAATACAAATTACGTGCTCCAAAACTCTTTATTCAGGCAAGTGCTACTGGTATTTATAAAGACAAAGCTCAATGCGATGAAACAGGAGAGTTAGGAGACAATGACTACGCTAAAATTTGCAAAGCTATCGAAGATAAAGCCCTATCTTTTGCTAAAAATTCAACTTTCCGCTACTCTAAGATTTGCCTTGCTAGAATTGGTGTGGTTGTAGGCCGTGGTGGTGGACTCAGTCAGAACTTAAGATTTTTACCAAAGCTTCACTTTATGCCTGGTGACAACACCATACCTTACATTCTTCTTAATGATATTGTTGAAGCTTTTAATCTCATCATTAACAAAATGCTCTCAGGTCCTGTAAATCTTTGTTCTGACGACTATGTAACTTTAAATAAACTAATTGAGCTGTGTAAGCCTTATTGCCCAATTGCTGTCCCCTGTCCCAGAAAGTTATTAGAGCTAGATAAAAGAGGAGAACTCTTACTTGCAGATCAAAAGGTAAAACCTTCAGTTTTATTAGAAAACGGTTTTACTTTTACTAAAATCAAGTAATTTTGCAATCGTTTACGATATATTTAATATCTTTTAATATCAAATAGATAGCTACATCTATAACAACTATTTTTAAAATATTTTGCGCAGATCAAATTTCTTAAAAATTATTCACCTATAATACATACAGTTTCATTTTTTGAAGACCCATTTTTTTTAATGACGTCTTACTAGTTTTCGGAGTTTTCATATGTTAGAAGATCTAAAAAAGGCTGTATGTAAAGCAAATCTTGATCTGCCAAAACATGGTCTAGTTACTTTCACCTGGGGCAACGTATCTGGTATCGATAGAGAAAAAGGATTAGTTGTAATCAAACCTTCAGGAGTTAACTATGAAACAATGAAACCTGATGATATGGTGGTAGTTGATCTTAAGACAGGTAAGAAGGTTGAAGGTGATCTTAACCCATCAACAGATACTCCTACCCATCTTGAGTTGTATCGTGCCTCTGAAAAAATTAACGGTATAGTTCACACCCACTCAAGAAACGCTACTTCATTTGCTCAAGCTGGTATCGATATTCCAGCTTTAGGCACCACCGGTGCTGACTATTTCTATGGACCTATTCCATGCACTCGTCAGATGACTAAAGAGGAGATCGACGGCGAGTATGAATTAGAGACCGGTAAAGTTATTATTGAAACATTTAAAAATCGTGGTATTAAACTTGAGGAAGTTCCAGCATGCTTATGCTACTCTCACGGTCCATTTACCTGGGGAACTTCTCCTGACAATGCTGTATATAATGCTGTGGTTCTAGAAGAGGTTGCTTACATGGCATACCATGCACTAACTCTGTGCCCACAGTTAAAGCCAATGCAGCAAGAGCTTTTAGATAAGCATTATCTAAGAAAGCATGGCGCAAATGCTTACTATGGTCAGGCCAAGAAAAGATAGTTTTTAAATTCTGATGCATCATTTTGACTTTAAGGCCTGACATTGTCAGGCCATTTTTGTACCTTCAATCTAATTATCTAAAACTTAACTTTAAGCTCTTTTAAATGGGAAAAATACTTTTTAGTTTCCTCAACAATATCCTTTCTTAAAAGGAACAATGCTATAAGGTTAGGCAGTGCCATCAGACCATTTAAAATATCAGCTAAGATCCAGACAAGATCTAAAGTCATGAAAGCCGCAGAGGCTACAATGAGGATATAGATAAATCTGTACACATAGATGACCTTTGTGCCAAAGAGGTAAACTACGCAAGACTCAGCATAATAGTTCCAGCCGATTACAGTGGTAAAGGCAAACAGTAACAAGCCTATGTTTACCATGTAAATACCCCAGGAATCACCTAAAGTCTGTCTGAAAGCCTCAGAGGTAATGGCAGCTCCATCAAGATCACCTGACCAGGTGTTAGTAAGCACGATGGTAAGACCTGTTAACATACAAATGATAATGGTATCAAAGAAGGTACCGGTCATATTAACAAGTCCCTGCTCTGCTGGGAATTTAGTCTTTGCAGAAGCTGCTGCAATTGGAGCTGAACCTAAACCAGCCTCATTTGAGAACATACCACGAGCTACACCAAAACGCATTGCCACAAGAATACCAATGCCGGTTGCAGCACCAACTCCTGCATCAAAGTTAAAGGCACTCTTTACAATAAGTACAATGGCAGAAGGTAAATTCTCTATATTAACTAATATTACAAAAAGACATCCTACAATATAGAACACAGCCATTAAAGGAATAAGCTTGGTGCTTACTCTTGAGATGGAATTTAAACCACCTACCGTTACCATACCTACTAAAGCTGAGATAATGGCACATGAGGCTAATGGTGACATGCCAAACATAATTCTGTTAGCATCTACCATGGAGTTTACCTGACAGTAAGTTCCAATGCCAAAGCAGCCAGCACCAACTGTGAGCAGAGCAAACAGAGCTGCCAGACTCTTACAGTGAAGTCCATTTTTAATGTAGTACATAGGACCACCTCTGTATCTACCCTTTTCATCAACTTCTCTGTATTTAACAGCTAACAGGCACTCTGAATATTTAGTTGCCATACCAAAGAAAGCTGCTACAAACATCCAGAACAAAGCACCAGGACCTCCCATGTGCACTGCTGTAGCTACACCTACAATGTTACCGGTTCCGATGGTACTGGCAAGAGCTGTACATAAGGCTGCAAAACCTGAGATATCACCTGCTTTTGAAGCATCATCAGCATTAGCCTTTGATGAGAACACCAGTTTTAGTGACAGGATTAAATTTGACACCTGAATTAAGTGCAATTTAGCTGTCAGCATGATACCAACAGCCATTAGAGCTATCAGTAAAGGGGCGCCCCAGATAAGGCCATCTACCTTATCTAAAATCTGCGATAGTGCTTCCATATGAGTCATTCCTTATGCAATGAATATGGACTCATAATAAAACAGAAATTTGTACCTTATATTAAACTAACTTTTTTGGAGCACAAATATAGTCTTTTGCTCAAAATTGAGCATGGCTAAATTGATAAGATCTAAAATGAGGAGATAGTGATAGAAATCTAAACAATAGAAAAAGAATGGCACTGAAAACAGAGAGGAGAAAAAGTTATCAGTGCCTACACGGAGTTTACTCAAAATGGGTTTTAACTTTGATTACAGTATCTACAATGTAGTCCTCTGGCTGTGTTCCAATCTTATTTAGGTAGTCATGTAATTTCTTAATCACCTGATATCCCTGAACTACTGGAGACTGACAGATCACAAAGTCAATAATGTCATTCTTTACTAACTCTTTAGTGGTATAAATCTCATCACAAGCTACTACAAAGCGCTGATGAACAGCATCAGCGATAATTGCAGCCCCTAAACCACTTACACCAGAACCTGTTGCCATATAAACGACGTTAATTTCTGGATGAGCTAAAAAGGCTTTCATGGTAACCTGCTGAGTTATGATATCCTGATCTTTACCTTCGATGACATCTACAATCTCAAAGTCGTTACGTCTTGCTTTAAGCTCTGAGATAAAACCTTCAACACGAGTTTTATGACCTAAGTGCTCTTTGTAACCTACAACAACTAAGATCTTTAATGGAGTATTCTGACGACACTTATCTACCATAGTAGCTGCCACACGACCTGACTTTAAGTAATCAGGACCTACAAAGCACAGTCTCTTTGAGCCTGGCAGATCATTATTCAATAGAACTACTGGATAGCCTTTTTCAGTTAACTCATCAATTTTTTTTCTCATTAAATCTGATTCAACAGAGCACAGTACAAATGCCTTACAACCTGATTTTTCAAGTTCATCAATAGCTTCAATCTGCTTGTTTACGTCCCAGCCTTCCTGTTCTTTTAAAACAATATCAATACCAAGATCTTTAAATTCTCTTAAAGCCTGATCGATACCTTTCTTTAAATCATCAAAGAAGGGAGAATTGATGCTAGGAATAGTAATTCCTACGTAGTTAATACTCTTTTGAGCTGATAGAGCACGTCCTGCTCTGTTTGGAATATATCCTAATTCCTGTGCTAACTGACGGATCCTTTCAGAGGTTTTTGCGCTTACTTCATTCTTGTCATTGAGCGCACGAGATACTGTTCCTATGGAAACACCAGAAGCTTTAGCTAAATCCTTTAAGGTTACGCTCATTTCATTCCTCATCGAAAATTACGCAAACGATTACATTACTTGTCTCATTATCGGTCAATTTTACAAAAAAATGTACTATTTTACCTTATATTTGCAAGTCCCTTAACAATTTTTAAGCAACATTTACGTTTTATTGTGCCTTTTCATTAGCTTTTTCTTGTATTGTTCACGTAACATTTCTTTTACGCAAAATTTTATTATTTTTACAACCTGCTGATAATTAACGCATAATTTGAGGATATTAAATTTTTCAAGATAAAACTAATTGTGATTTACATGTCTGTTTAATTGTTAATTATTATGATAATATTTATACCAATCTTTTAAACCACTTCTTTTACAGGCGCAAGTTATCTTTGGCAGTTAAAAAATGACAGATACAAAAGTATTCAGCAAAGTTTATCTACTCTGTGACTGCAATAACTTCTTTGTGTCATGTGAAAAGATCTTCAGGCCCGATCTGTCTAAAAGACCTGTTGCCGTACTCTCTAACAACGACGGTGTTGTAGTATCGCGCTCATATGAAACCAAAGCTCTTGGCATCGCTATGGGATCACCTGTATTTAAGATTGATAAAGAGATTAAAAAGTACAAGATCTCTTTGTTCTCCTCAAACTTCTCTTTGTATCTTGATATCTCAAACAGAGTGATGACTCTTTTAGAGAGATTTTGTAAAGATCTTGAAGTGTACTCTGTAGATGAGGCATTTCTTTCTTTTGAAAATATCTCTGAAGAAGAGGCTTTAGCTATTGCCTATAAAGCAAAACATGCTGTAGCAACAGAAGTTGGTATTCCTGTGGGTATTGGTATAGCCAGAACCAAGACTTTAGCCAAACTCTCTAATAACTATGCAAAGTCTCATAAAAATACTAACGGTGTGTACAGCATTCTTACAGACAGTAAAAGACAAAGACTGCTTTTAGATAATCCTATAAAAGAAGTTTGGGGTATTGGAAAGAATATGGAAGAGCATCTTTTAGGAGAAGGCTTTTCAAGTGCTTATGATTTAGCCAATGCTGATGCTACCTACTTAGGAAAGAAGTACTCTGTTCAGATTGAACGCACTATCAAAGAATTAAACAACATCGATTGCATTGAGAGCATGTCTGAACCACAAAATCAGAATCAAATCATGTGGTCGCGCTCATTTAAAGACAGGATCACCTCATATGACGATCTGTATGAAGCTTTATCAAATTATGTTGCAAAAGCTTGTCAGAAGTTACGCTCGTTAAACAAGTATGCTCAAAAGATAGCTATCTCAATTAGAACATCTTACTTTGGAAACAAAGAAAAGTATTCTAATGAAGCTATCATGTCATTAGATATCCCCTGTGCTGATACCAGAGTCTTTATTGCAGCAGCAAGAGAGCTCTTAAATGCAATTTATAAAGACGGCTATGAGTATATGAAAGCAGGTGTTGTTCTTTTTGATTTTAAAGACAGTCGAGAGTACCAATCTGATCTTTTTTCTGTAAATCCTGATAAAGAGGTTTTAGATAAAAGTGACAATTTAATGAAGACACTTGATAACATCAATGCTATCGAGCCAGATACTGTGTATTTGGGAGCTCAAAACAGACTAGTAAAACAGTCTCGTTTTAACGATCCTCAACATAAATCACCTCGGTATACCTCCTCATTTAAAGAATTACCTAAGGTGTTTTAAGTGTAGCTACGAGTATGGTGTTTTTAGTGTGGTTATAAGTGTGACTGTACACGAATTCTTAGTATGACCAAATGTAAGGAATGAGCATGACAAAAGATAACAACAAAAGAAACGCTGTACAGCAAAAGTTATTAGCTGAGCTACAATCTTTGTCTGAAGTTAAATACAAAGAGTTCTCCGAAAAGTTAAGTCCTGGTGTTGCCATGCTGGGCGTTAGAAATCCTATAGTTCGCAAACTTGCTCAAAAATACCTAAAACATGAAGATCCTGCCATGCTATTGCAACCATTACCACTTGATTCTGCCTTTGAAGAGCGATTTTGCAGAGCGGTCTTTATTTCCAAAATTCCTATGGAAGTTGAAAAGAGACTTACACTTATAAAGGAATTCTTACCTTTTATAAACGGATGGGCAATCTGTGATTGCCTGTGCTCACTTTTAAAAGAATGCAAAACTCATATGGATGAGTACTACTCATTTGTAAAGCCATTGTTCTTACACCATAACAAACCGTTTGATATGCGCTTTGCTTGTGTGATGGCTTTAGATTACTTTGCTAAAGATGAATATCTTGATGAGGTGTTTGAGTTAATAGAAAAGGTAGATACCACTGAGTACTACGTACACATGGGAGCGGCGTGGGCTATAGCAACCTTCTACTGTAAGTGTAATAAAGACAAGGTAACAAAGAAGCTAATCAGTTTAAAAACTGATAATAAGACCTACAATAAAGCTCTGCAGAAGATAAGGGAATCTTATCTTCCGACAGAGGCTGAAAAGGAATTTATAAAGACTTTAAAACGAAAGTAGTTAATGTCGTTCAAGCCAGGATTGAGCATAAGAGCAGGACTGATCTTTTTTAAATTTCAGTCCTTTTTCTTTTACAAATGAAGCACAGGCTTTCATAAGTTGTGAAGCTAATCCTCTGCCAGAAATTGCCTTTGGAACCTGTGTAGTTAATACATCAAATTCACCATTTTGAACTTCATAGCAGATAAAAGCCTTATAGCCTTCTTCTAAAAGGTAAAAGCTTTTAGTTTTCTCATCATGCTCTACCATAATAGACTCCATATATTTCGTTTTGATTGATTATTCTTTTACTTCAATTATAATGGCACTTACGGAAAGATGGCAGAGCGGTTGAATGCATCGCACTCGAAATGCGACAATCATCAAATGATGGTTCAGGAGTTCAAATCTCCTTCTTTCCGCCAAGATACAAAAATTACGGTTCTTCGACAAATTTTTGAAAGCACTGAAAAGAAAATAACAATATTCAAGAGGTCCTTTCTATTGGGAGATCTTGCTATTCAAAGGTACTGATCTTCCTATTAAGTATGCATAAGTCTTTTCTATAGTGTGCAGTGCTCTTTTACCAAGCGTGTACTTCTTTACCCCTCACCTAAGAAATTCAAATCAGTTAGATATCTGGATATATTTTCATCACACATTAATTTTCTTTAGTTGACTTTCTTCTCTTGCTTTAGCAAGAGGAGGATGTCAATTTTCTATGAATTTTCTTAGTTTCTTTACAAAGTTTTGAGTATCTAAAAAATAGTTAGGATAAGCTTTTTTAATGTTTTTCATACTATCAGAGTTAATCATCAAGACAAATTTATCTTTTTCATTCTGATATTTTATTTCTCGCATAGTATAAAAATCTTGTGCATCTTCTTCTTTATCAAATGGTATTAAATTCAAAAAGCCTTTTGTACCGTCGGTAAATTTTAATACAAGAACATAGTATCTACTTTTCTTTTCATCATCTTTAATTCTTTCAAAGATTGTAGATACACTACTAAGTTTACTTATTACAAGGAGTTTTTTATCAAGTTCTTTTAGTTCTTGTACCAAAGCTTCTTTTGACCAATCTCTAAATTCTTCTAATACAGGTTGTTCTTCCATCATGGAAAACAAGGCACTTACTATCTTAAAGTATCTTTTTTCATCTTCTGTACCTTCACCTGTCTTATAAGATGCTTGATTGATAACACCTAGAGTTTCAACTGCTGTACTCCATTGATGTTGCAATTTAGTTCTTATTTGAACTTCAATTCTCATACCATCATAGTTAGGCTGTTTTGAATTATGATACTTAAATACTTGATGAATGCTTCTATACCCGTCCTTTTTAGGCTCTTTAATATAATCATGTGCCGGAATTATAACTTCATGTTTAGATTTAGTATGTGTTATCGCATTAAACACACTATAAACGTCTGTAATGTTAGGCACAATAATACGAATACCACCAACATCTTGCATTCTTGATACTTTCATTTTCTCAAAACGCTTTATTTTTGTGATAATGGATGGCATACGTTTTAATCGTTGACCAATTACATAATCGGTAACACCTTTTCTTTTAAGTTTACTTCTGACAAGTGTTAGTACTGCACGTAAAGGGACAGAGTGTAAAGAACGCCAATTAGAAATAAGTTCTATATCATCTATTACACTCTTTAGATCATTTGTCATTCTAATGTGTTTTGCGGCACAGTCTAATTTTCCGTTACTTACCATTTTTACTAACACCTACTCAAAATATAAGCACATACTAGCACAACTTAACTAAAAATCGCACCTAATCTCTCAGAGCAATCCTCATCAAGGTTAAACTTTCTATCACGTAGTTGTTGCATGTCGTGATAGTACATTAGTGTCTTAGGCTCATTAAATAGAATATGATTTACTATTAACAAATCAGCCACAATCGTAGGATCTTGATTTGCTTTCTTATAATGTCTGACAATACGGTTCATCTTATAAACAAAACTGCGCATTAGTTTTCTCAAGTGTTCAAGATTAGTTAATAGTTATTTCTCGGCACTTACGCTTAGTGTCTGAATATGGTGGTCATGAGCCTTTCTAAAACATCAGCTCGATGCTTATTTTATTATTTTCTTCTAAGCAGCTTCATGAATTTTTTAAAGCTTACTCTAAAAGTGAGGATGAAACTCTTTAGGAACAAAGGGTAAAAATGGCAACGGACTCAAGTCGATGAAATAACTAAATTTGCTGGAACGCAGGATAGAATCACCAACTCAGCTATTTATCACATGGGCACGAACGTCTTAGAAGGCATTAACAACAAGCTAAAGACAATATGAAGTGACCTCCGCGAATGTAAATTCGTGGATTTACCGTGTAAACTGTAGATGTTAAAAATTTAACAGAAACGGATTTACCGCATACATTAGGAAGGTCACTTATGAATAAGATAATCTATATTGGAATGGATGTCCATAGCACAAATTTCACATTATGCAGTTTTGAGCCTGGATATGGCTTTGAAGCTGATAAGATCTTTGGACAAACACAGATTAAAGAAGACATATTTAACAGTACAGTAAAATATATCAATAAGCTGAAGAGCATGAGACCAGATGTTGATGTTGTCTGTGGCTATGAGGCAGGGTGCTTAGGATATAACCTGCATCGAAAGCTAAAAGCCAAGGAAATTGAGAGTGTGATCTTAGCACCTACCACTATGGCGGTAGTTAGAAACAGTTCTGAGAAAAAGAATGACTGTAATTTAGAGACCTTTCTCTTAAATACACATTTTTAGGATCAGAAGTGCTTTTAGAGGAAGAGCTTCTCTTTCTTAATAGAAAGCACTTTATAAGTATTGCTATATTCTTTTCAGTGCTTTCAACAAATTTGCCGAAGAACAAAAATAATCCTCTGAAGTTCTTTCAGAGGATCTCTTTAATTAACTAAACCTATCTTTAATTACGGCCACCAAATGAGGCCGATCGTTATCACAAAAATTGTTCGTTAATCGTATACTGCAGTTAACCTGTAACGTTAAGCTACAAGTTTATATTAACTTGTTTGGCTTCTATTGAACCGAAAAATTATGTGATGTTGATCGGTTCGATTTGTTTGACGAAATCTTTAATTAAAGCATAGTTGCACGTAACTGCTCACCAGATAATGGTGATAAGTAAGCAGGAGCAATATCAAATACAGTCTTACAGCCAGTTGCACCTTCTTTATATAGACGTGCAATTGCTCTTGTGTAAGCTGTGATTACGCTTGCTGTAAACTCTGGGTTAGAGTCTAACTTTAAGCTGTACTCAATGATGTGCTTGTGCTCATTATTTACACCAGTAGCACCTGATCTAATTACGAAACCGCCATGAGGAATACCTGAATGGTTCTTGTTTAACTCTTCTTGTGAGATGAAGTTTACAGTGGTGTCGTAGTCAGCGAAGTAGTTAGGCATGGTCTTGATCTCATTCTCAACATAAGCAGGATCAGCGCCTTCCTCAAGAACGACATAGCATAAACGAGTGTGCTTCTGTCTTGTGGTTAATTCTGGATTTGAACCACTTCTTACAGCATCTAAAGCAGCCTGTACTGGGCAGGTGTACTGTCTAGCATCCTTAACACCTTTGATACGACGAATTGCGTCTGAGTGGCCCTGACTTACGCCCTTGCCCCAGAAGGTGTAATCTTTACCATTTGGTAAAACTGCATTTGCATATAAACGGTTTAATGAGAACATGCCTGGATCCCAACCTGCTGAGATTAAAGCAATGTGGTTGCTCTTACGAGCTTCCTCATCAACTAACTTGAAGTGCTCAGGGATCTTTGCGTGAGTATCAAAGCTATCGATTACGTTAAACAGCTTTGCTAATTCTGGAGTCTGTGTTGGAAGATCAGTTGCACTACCACCACATAAGATCATTACATCAATCTTATCTTTGTATGAAGCAACATCTTTTACATTTACAACTGCTACATTTTTAGATGCAATCTTTAAAGCTGAAGGATCACGTCTTGTGAAAACAGCAACCAATTCCATATCATCAGCTGCATTAACTGCACACTCAATACCACGACCTAAGTTACCGTAGCCGTAAATACCAACTCTAGTTGTCATAATAATTTGTCCTTTATAGCCTGTTAGTAATGAGACTTTTGTCTCTTAATTTATTGTTCTAAAATGTAGCAAAATTTTACTAAAAGGTCCATAAACGATCTTGAAATGCACTATTTTTGATCGTAATTTTACTTGTTTCAGATAAGGACAGAAGTGAGAGTTAAGAGAAATTCTAAAGAGATAGATGAGAAAACAAAAAACTCTGCTGACAGTGCAGCAGAGAAACTACTTTTGAACAGAGATTTATTACACTTTGAAAATTACTTTTGCAAGCTTTTTTTATTAAAGCTTAGTAAAAGTTGCACCAGCACAAGCTGTGGTCTCAAAGATGGTAGCATCAATGCCAGATACAGCCTTGTACTTAGCATTTACAGCATCTTTAACCTTTTGTACGTTCTTAGGCTCAACAACTGCTACTACGCAACCGCCAAAACCACCACCGGTCTGACGAACTGCAGCATATTCTTCACCTAAAGCTTCTTTTACGATCTCAACTAGAGCATCTGTCTCTTTTACAGTGATTTCAAAGTCATCACGCATTGAAACATGAGAAGCATACATTAACTTAGCTAAAGTCTTTAAGTCACCTGACTCAAATGCCTTTGAAGCGTCTAATACGCGCTGATCCTCAGTGATAACATGGCGAGCACGACGATAAGTTACATCATCCATCTTATCTTTGAACTTCTCTAACATCTCCATAGTTGCATCGCGTAATAGTGGTACACCCATGATTGATGCAGCCTTTTCACAGCTCTCACGACGATCGTTATACTCAGATCCTACTAACTGATGCTTGATATTTGAGTTAATAATCAAGATCACAAGATCCTTAGGAACTGCAACCTGGGTTAAACCGTAGCTCTTGCAGTCAATTCTTACTAAATGGTCAACAGTACCGTTAGCAGAAATTGCCTGATCCATAATGCCGCACTTCATACCGATGTAAGCTTCAGCAGCCTGACCCATTAGAGCGATATCCATTAAAGGAACATTAAGACCGAAAGCAGATGATACTAAATGACCGAAGCAAACTTCTAATGAAGCTGATGATGACAGACCAGCTCCTGGTGGTACATCACCTTTGATTGCAATATCAAGACCTTTTACCTTATCACCAAACTTCTGAGCTAACTGATAAGTTACACCGCGTAAGTAGTTAACCCATAACTTTGAAGGATGCTTTTCAATCTTCGAAGCAATTTCAAACTCGTCGTAGTCATTGTTCATGTCTACAGCTAGAATGCGCATCTTGTTGGTGCCATTCTCTTTAGCTACCATGCAGGTACCATACTTAATAGCACATGGCAGAACGAAACCGCCATTGTAATCAGTGTGCTCACCGATGATGTTTACACGACCTGGTGCATATTCCTGCAGCTGAGGCTTAGTGCCGAATTTATCTTCAAAAGCCTTTAGGCAAATAGTTTTAATATCTGACATAACTTAATCCTTTTGTCTGTTATTTCTTTAAGGTGTAATGGATATCTGAAAGATTGCGCAGACGCTCTGCAGCCTGTTCAGGGGTTAAATCACGCTGTTTCTCAGCTAATAACTCGAATCCTGCAACGAACTTTCTTACAGTTGCACTTCTTAATAATGGTGGATAGTAGTTAGCATGTAACTGCCACTCACTGTGATCTTTACCGTCTTGTGGAGCATTATGCCAGCCCATTGAGTATGGGAATGAACATTCAAAGAGGTTGTCATAGCGGCAGGTTAACTTCTTGATGCAAACTGCTAAGTCGTCACGCTGTGCATCAGTTAACTGATCGATAGTCTGAACCTTGAACTTAGGTAAGATCATGGTCTCAAATGGCCAGAATGCCCAGAAAGGAACTAGAGCTACAAAGTACTCAGTTTCAAAAAGAATACGCTCTTTTTTCTTTAGTTCAGCATTAACGTAGTCTAGCAATAAAGGTGAATTGTGCTTATCAAAGTATTTTTTCTGCTGATTGTATTCTTTCATCAACTCTTCAGGGATAAAGTCGCATGCCCAAATTTGTCCATGAGGATGAGGATTTGAACATCCCATAATTGCGCCTTTATTCTCAAAAAGTTGTACATACTTATAAGTAGCTGACAGTTCTCTAAACTGAGATGCCCATAAATCTACTACAGAGCGTATCTCGCTTGTTTCCATTACAGGTAAGGTCTTTGAATGATCAGCACTAAAGCAGATCACACGAGCAGTACCACGAGCAGGCTCCAACTGGAAAAGTTCTTCACTTTCTGGAGCATCAAGTGGTGTATCTGGAGTTAAGGCAGCAAAGTCGTTAGTAAATACGAAATTGTGCTCGTACTTTGGATTCTTATCACCATTTACACGGGTATTACCAGGACATAAATAGCACTTTGGATCGTATGTTGGTTTAGCCTCAAGTGGTAATTTCTCAACCTGACCGTTCCATGGTCTCTTAGCTCTGTGAGGTGATACTAAGATCCATTCGCCAGTCAAGGCATTAAATCTTCTGTGAGGATGATCTGTAATGTTAAATGATGACATTTTAAACCTACCTGTAATTTTAATTCTGGTTTATAACCTTTGTCTGATTAGCTTTTTCTGTTCTGCCGGGATTTACATTTACCGGCAGGACTTTTCTGTTTAATCCTCGTAGCCGTTAGGATTGTTCTTCTGCCAGTTGTATGAATCAGCTGTCATATCATCAAGAGTTCTTGTAGCAACCCAGCCTAATTCATTCTTTGCCTTAGAAGGATCAGCGTAGCAGGCTACCACGTCACCTGCTCTACGAGGAGCAAACTTGTATGGAAGCTCTCTGCCGATGGCCTTTGAGAATGCCTTAACCATATCAAGTACTGAGTAACCCACACCTGTACCTAAGTTATAGATATGAGTGCCAGGTACATTCAAGCAGTGCTTTAGAGCTGCAACATGACCTAAAGCTAAATCTACAACGTGGATATAGTCACGTACGCAGGTACCATCTGGAGTTGGGTAATCGTTACCGAAAATGCTTAACTCTTTTAATCTGCCTACAGCAACCTGAGTTAGGTATGGCATCAGGTTATTTGGAATGCCGCGAGGATCTTCACCAATTAAACCTGACTTGTGAGCTCCTACAGGGTTGAAGTAACGAAGTAGAACCATTGAGAACTCAGGATCAGCTTTTTGTAATTCCTGACACATGTACTCAATATCAACCTTAGTCTGGCCATATGGGCAGTTTGCTCTTTTAACTGGAGAATTTTCAGTTAATGGAACGCTGTCAGGCTCTCCGTAAACTGTTGCTGATGATGAGAAGATAAAGTTCTTGCAGCCGTACTCTCTCATAACAGCTAATAAAGTACGAGCACCGTTGACGTTGTTATCGTAGTACTCTAAAGGTTTCTTAACAGACTCACCTACTGCCTTTAAACCTGCAAAGTTAATCACACCATCAATCTTGTAATTTGTAAATACAGCTTCTAACTGCTCACGTGAACGGATGTCACCTGCAACAAATGGAATTGGGTGACCTACAATTTTGTTAATTCTTGCTAGAACTGCAGGCTTTGAGTTGTAGAAGTTATCAAAGATAACTGGTTCATAACCTGCGTTTGCTAATTCAATTACTGTATGAGAACCGATATAACCGGCACCACCTGTTACTAAAATTGTAGCCATATTTAAATTTCCTCTAAAAGCATTGATATGCCTATGTAACCGTTTACATGAATTATAGAACATAATTTTGAGATGACAATAGAATAATTTGATCTTTTTCACATTTTGATTTTTTATTTTCGATTTAATGTAAAATATAGATTAAAAATATCAATTATCACCTTTATTGAACAATATATTTTACCAAAGATACACACCATGGCAGCAACAATTAGAGATGTAGCTAAAAGAGCAAATGTTTCTGTAGCAACGGTTTCAAGAGTTTTAAACGGCACCGCTAAAGTTAGCGATAGTGCTAAAGATGCCGTTTTAAAAGCACAAAAAGAATTAGGCTTTTATTTAAATGCCAACGCTAGAACTTTAGCTAAAAAAGACAGTGAGACCATTGGAATTTTAGTTTCAGATATTTCTGATGCTTACTTTGGCAGCATGATAAAATCATGTGACGTAGTTGCAAACAGCTTAGGTAAGAGCCTTTTAATTACTCAGGGCTTTTATGATCCAGTAAGAGAAAAGAATGCAATTGATTCTCTGCTCTCTCATCAGTGTTCGGGGCTGATTATCCATGCTATGGCTATTGATGATGCAGTTTTATCAGACTATATGTCCCGCTTTCCAGCAATTGTCTTAGTCAACAGAATTTTAAAAGGCTATGAGGACAGATGTGTCAATATTGATAATAAAGGCGCAATGTATAAAGAGATTGAGTATTTAATTAAAAACGGTCATAAAAAAATCGCTTTTATTAACTCATCTTTTGACATTATTGATGCTCATCAGCGTAAAGAAGGTTATCTTGAGGCGATGAAAGCTCATCACCTAGAGGTAAATGAAGAACTGATGTTAAGTGTTCCGCCATCATTAGAAGGTGGTGCACAGGCAGCTGAAAAGTTACTACAGGTTTTGAAAAAGGATAAGAATGCTTTTACAGCTATTGCCTGTTATTCAGATACTATTGCAGCATCTGCGATGTCTATTTTTGAAAACCGAGGAATAAAGGTACCTGAGGAGGTATCTTTTACAGGCTTTGATGATTTGTTCTTATCATCATGTTTATCCCCTGCTCTTACTACAGTAAGAAATCCTATTGATGATATGGGTAAGAACGCATTATTACTGTCATTAGACAGAGCATCTGGTGAGAATAAATTTAAAATCTCACCATTTAAAACAGAGCTGATTGTCAGAAAATCGGTTACAGATTTATCAAAAAGATCCTAGTATTAGGACAATAATCTTTAGACTTATAGACAAATTGTCAAAGATTGTTAGTGACTTTTTCTAAAATTGGATACAATACGTTTTATTCAAAAAGTTAAAGAATAGTTCATGGAAAAATATTCACTTCATATTTCTGAAAAAGAAAGACGTAAAGAAAGCGCACATAATAAGCGCTTTAGTACAGTAAAAAGAGGTTGGGGCAACGGTTTTGTCTCAAAGCCGGCTTTTGTCAAAAAGATGTTATTACCCCATTTCTGGGGAGCATGGATTGCTATTTTTATTCTTTACTGTCTTGTAAACTTTCTGCCTTATTCTGTACAGATGTTTATAGGAAAACATTTAGGCAGTCTTTTAGGAAAAATTCTGCCGGCAAGAAAATATGTTCTAAAAAGAAATTTAGAATTAGCATTCCCTGAGATGTCAAAGTCTGATAAGGACAAACTCTCAAAAGAGGTTATGGAGAATTCTGGTCGCGCTCTGTTTGAAACTGGCATGGCTTGGTTTTGGCCTGACTGGAGATTAAAAAGACATATTGCAATTGATAAAGAGCAGTTAGATAAAGCCTTAGAAATTGCAAAATCTGGTAAACCAATCCTAGTGCTCTCTTGCCATTTTGTAACTTTAGAGCTTATGGCAAGAATTTATGCAACCTTGATTACCCCTGGTATTGGTGTTTACAGACCATCAGATCACCCTGTTTGGGAGTGGGCTCAGGTACGAGGCAGATTAAGAAAGAACCTAGCTTTAGTTGACAGAAACGATCCTCGTAGCATGCTCAAAGCATTAATGAAGAACATGCCAATATGGTACGCTCCAGATCAGGATTATGGTCGCAGAGTATCAACATTTGCTCCTTTCTTTGCTGTAAAAGAGGCTGCAACCGTTGAAGGTACCCATAATTTAGCTAGAGTTAAAAACACTCAGGTGCAACCTGCCTGGACAATTCGTGAAGGCGGTAAATATCATCTGTATGTTGGAGAGCCTTTACAAAACTTCCCAACAGAGGACGCATTAGCTGATACTACCAGAATCAACCACATCATTGAAAAGATGATCTTAATGGCACCAGGTCAGTACCTGTGGTTACACAGACGCTTTAAGACAGCTCCAAATCCAGAGGAGAACCGCTACCCAGGTTTGTCTGACAAGTAGGTTTTAGCCTCAATGAAAAGTTTATTTATTTGCATTTTTATAAGTCTTGTGACGTTTTCTCTACAGGGCTGTTATTCTGAGCAGGAACTTAATCAGGCTAATAAAATTATCACCGCTCTGCCAACTGAAGTTGAAGGTTGTACCTTTATAGCTGACGTTGATACCAATGCCCCCTTTGCTCACATTGACAACGCAAGATTCTCTTTAAAGATGGCTGTTGCAAAACTAGGTGGCACTCATCTTGTAGAGACACACGTCTACCCACGCCCTCTTACAAGGAGAATGCTAGGAGTAGGTCTGTCAGGTAGAGCTTATAAGTGTCCTAAAGGTAAAGGACCTCTTGTCTCAAATGACAAAGCTCTGCTTCAAAGAGATTTTCCTCTAGTAAATCCTTATGATGATTACGATGAAGATCCTCTGGATCCTTTTTTCAGTAGAAGATCATTTTTTCCTGAGTTTTAAGTAAAATAAAGCCTAAGTATCTTGTCTCTATAGGTAGTTAAAGTACAGCTCTTAAGCTTTATTACCAATTTCCTTGCTGATTACATCTTTAAATAGCTCTTTCCAGATCTTTTCAACATCAAAAGTCTTTACAGGTCTGTCCTCAATATGCACAAGTCTTGGCAGATCAGCTAAAGATAACTCATGATAAATCTTACGGATATCAATATAGGCATCAATCAACTGTCGTGTTACAGTCTCATCAATAATGCCAAATTTAGAGCATTCTTCTAAAATTCTGACATTATCTGTCCATAACTTCATATCTTTAAAGCGAGGAGCATTATCTAATAATAAATACTGAGAGATGAACTCAACATCAATCATGCCACCAGGTCCCTGCTTGATGTCATAGAGTTTATCTGAGGTTCTGTCAAGGTGCTTGCGCATCTTATCGCGCATAGCTACTACTTCTTCTTTTAATTTAACCTCATCCTTAGTGCGTCTTATCACTGCCTCACGAATACGGTTAAATTCATCAATAATTTGCTTTGAACCTGCAATTGGTCTTGCTCTTACCAAAGCCTGATGCTCCCAAGTCCAGGCACGGTTTGACTGATATTTTTCAAAAGAATCAATATCAGAGATTAAAAGCCCTGTATCACCATCAGGACGCAGTCTCATATCTAAGTCATAGAGCACACCGCCTACTGTCTTGGTAGTAGACAGGTGCAACATTCTTTGCACTAATCTCTGGTAGAACATGTCAACTGAAATTGGTGATTCACCATTGGTGGTACCTTCACAGACTTTTCTAATAAAGACCATGTCCAAATCTGACTTATAACCTAATTCAATGCCTCCTAACTTACCGTAACCAATTACAGCAAGACCAGGATCATCAACACTTGTACCTTCTGGGATACCATACTTTTTAGCATTCTGATCCCAGGCTAAAATCATAAGCTCTTTTACAATGGCCTCAGCAAGCCAGGTTAGAGCATCAGAGATCTTCATTAAAGGTAACTTGCCTGCCTTATCAGAGAGCGCAATTCTAAAGACCATAACTTTTTTGAAAAGACGCAACTCTTCCATTACAGTTTCAAGATCATCCTGAGGAATTCTCAATAATCTTTCCTGTAACATGGCAAAGAATTCCTGAGTACTAGGAGGTGCATCAAAATACTGTGGAATAAAGAGCTCATCTAATAAAATTGGATGTGAAGTAATAAGCTCACTGGCGTAATGGTTATCTTTTAGAAGTTTGATAAAACGCTCTAGAACCAAATTGTTATCACGCAAAAGCTGCATATAAGGAGTTCTTAGAGCTACCTGCTCAATTAAACCTGCAATGCGTCTGAAGATAGTAGCTGCCTGCTCTTCTTTTGCCACAAGATAAATCACTTTTGGCATTAACTCTAATAAGGTCTCACGACCTACAGGACCAACAGGCATTCTTGATAAGGTATGTTTTAAACTGATGATAGCTTTAGCAAGCTCTTTATCCTCACTCTTATTTACAAGGTACTTATCAAGTTCAGCGCTTAACTCTTCTTCTGAGTTGTCAGCTTCCCACAGGTCAAAATTCTCTATTTTTTCCTGACCGTTGTCATCGTCAGCTACAACCTGTTTAAACTCTTCATGTACAGCCCTCATAACCTCATCAAGATCGTGTAAGAATGTCTCTTTATCCTGATAGTTCATGGCAACAAGCATTCTTGCACAGTCTTTTTCATTATCAGGTAAAGTCTGTGTCTGCTTGTCGGAGAATTCCTGAATTACATTTTCAAGGCGGCGTAAGTAAACGTAACAGTCATCAAGTAAGGTGCAGATATTCTCAGGTAACAGATCAAGTGCTCTAATATTCTTTAGAGTTTTACGTAATGATCTTTCACGCAGTTCTTCAAAACGACCACCGCGCATAAGTTCAAAGACCTGAGCGATAAACTCTACCTCACGGATACCGCCCTGACCTAATTTAAAGTTATTGTTTAAAGAACGGCGACGTACCTCAGACTCAATCATGTGCTTTAACTTACGTAAAGACTGCACAGCACCATAATCAAGATAACGTCTGTAAACAAATGGTTTTAGTAGGGAGATTAACTCATCACCATAATCACCATAGTCTTCATTGGTACCTAGTAATTTAGCTTTAACTAAAGCATAACGCTCCCAGGTTCTACCCTGTGTCTCATAATAAATCTGTAAAGCATCAAAGGAATTTACAAGGGTACCTGCATCACCAAAAGGTCTTAGTCTTAAATCAATACGGTAGCAGAATGTATCTACAGTTTTATCTGAGAGCATGTTTGCTGTTCGCTGTACTATTCTTGTAAAGAACTCTTTATGAGTTAAAGAGCGGGGCTTACCTTTAGTTTCTCCGTCATATGGATAGGCAAAGATTAAATCAAGATCAGATGAGAAATTGAGCTCTCCACCACCTAATTTACCCATACCTAAGGTCAGTAATGGCATTGGTGTACCGTCATCAGACAGAGCATCACCATAGGCGTTATTAAGCTGCAGGCGTGTAACCTTTAAAGTTCTTAAAACAATAACTTCAGCTAAAATTGATAATGATGAAAAGACCTCATCAATTGAAGCTACACCTGTAAGATCACGCCAAGCTATAACCATAGCTCTAGTGCGTCTGATTACTCTTAGACGTTTTTTTAAATCAAACTCTGAGAGTTTTTCTGTTATGAACTCTTCTATCGCGCTCTTGTGGGAATCAGCAAAATGAGCTGAATCTAATGCTCCTGATGCTACTAAGGCAGCACATTCTTTTGGATAGCTAAAAATAGTATTAGCAATAAAATCTGATAAAGCTAGTACAAACTTAAAATCAGCCCTGCTGTCGAACAGGTAGAATTCCTCATATGAAAGTTTATCTTTTAATCTTGCATACTGATTTTCTGCTTCCTTTTTTAAAACATCAGGAAGAGCATCGTAATTCTTTGGTGATGGGATGATGTTAAATTTCATTTTACTATCCGTGCTTCTCTATAAGCTCTGTAGTAAGAACAGAGCTTTTCTCTTTGCGCTTATTGTCTTCGTAACTTTTGACTTAACTTGCTATCAAAGACAGTAACAAACGCAGTTTTAGAGGGATTAAGAACATCTTATTCTGTTTTTCAGACTCTCTTACTACTTTAAATAAGTCCTCTATAACCTTATCTTTACCATTTAACTTGGCATTTAAAAGTTTCTTTTTTAAATGGAAACAGACTTTGTAAAAGTTCTTAATCAGTCTGTAGATGATCTGCAGATCCTGTTTATAGGTTACAGGTTCATTCTGACCTCGAATAAAGGCAGGTAAATTCTTTTTCTTTAAGAGTTTTAATGACAGTAATAATTCTTCTAGAACAGAGGTCATTAAATTAAAGACAGTAATATCTTTTGAAATAATGAAATAGCCATAGAGCTGTTCAAAACTTGCAACTAAGTTCTTAATGTATTCTGTTACTTGTGTTGCATCAGATTTAGTATCAAATGGAGACAAGTTTAGTGACATCTGAGAGCTGTTCTGTAATAAAGCAGCTCTGTGCATCTTAGAAAAAGGCTCTAATAATAAAGGCAGATTGTTAGTTGCCAGATGAGTACATAGAATTGAGAAGATATTTAAAAGATCATCGCTTTTAGCGGTAGTCTCTTTTAACTCAATTTCTAATTCATTTAGTGGGTACTGAACAGGAGTATCACTACCAATTTTGTTAACCTCAATGAAGCCTCTGTCATAAGCTACTTCAAAGACACTGTCTAACAAAGATAAATTAAATAAGTGACGGGTAAAACTGATATGGCAGACTTTCTTTAGCTTTTGCTGTACTGAGTCTACATCAAAGCTCTCAGGGAAAGCTTCTTTTGGAAACTTTAATAAATTTGGAACCTCAGCTGTATCATCAATTGGCAGGTTGTACTCTACTCTCTTGTGTAAACCGCCGATATTCTCACCTTTTACCTTTAAAGTCTGCTCAGTAAAAGTATCAGCACGTCTGATTCTAAGACCTGCTTTTAGCGCAAACAGATCTTTATCATCAGTATCAAAATAGGTGTTATCTAAGTGCTGTTCACTCTCAGCACTTACATTACCAATTTTAGAAAAGGTCTCAAATAAATTGTCAGCTTTGCCATCATAGCCAAATTTAAGCTCAATCTCTTTGTTATTCATAGTCTTTCTCCGTTTGATACTCCTATGATAAGAGATTTTCTAGTGTTTGTGCCTAGATTATTCTCACAAAAAGCTCAAATATGAAAAAAGCCTTTCAAGATTTGTTACCTTGCACTGTCTGCATGCACAAAATCTGACTGTAAGACGAAATATGACTTCTTCTTTGGAAGTTCTGACTTTCACTTCTTTAAGAGAATGCAACTACTGTAATTAAGTGTCTACCGCCAGTTACTTGGTCACTCTGCGCCACGAACGTGGACACAAATAGCCGAGTTGAAGTTAACATGAGTGATTTTTAATCAGCAATATCAACTGTGATAAATCAAGCTGTGCTAAAATTGTAACAATTTTCAAAATGCTTAAAACTTTCAAAATATTCAAAACAACAAAATTGATTTGAATTTAAGGATTTATCGTGAAATCTATCAAAAATATCTTATCACTTACCTTAGTGTGCTCTTCTCTTGTTTTAGCTAACTCTGCTTTTGCTGAAGACACAGTAAGTAGCACTGCTCAGGCAACTGAACAGTCAACTCAGGCTGAAATTAAAGTTACAAAACCTGCTACCGTTGAGGAATCTCAAGTAGGTGATGAGGTTTATGTATCAGAAGCAGCTAACGTTTGGTTAAGAACTTGCCCTAGTGCAAACTGCAGAATTGTTCAGGCAACACATGTAGGTGAAAAATTTAAATTCATCAAGATGTCTGATGACAAGAAGTTTGTTTTAGTTGAAAGTGATAACAAACAATTATGGATGCAGACTAGGGATCTTCAGACAGAGCCTTGTGGTAAGGCAAAGGTTGAGATCTTAGAAGGTCAGGTTGCTAAATTACAGAACGATTTGGATAACTATGACTCAATCGTAGCTAAAGACTATCAGGTTGCTAAAGCTAAAGTTGAGAAACTAGAAAAAGAAAATGCTGTTCTAAAAGAGCAGATATCAAAGCAGAACAATCAGTTAGAAGATCTTGATGCTACAAGACGTGATTATGCAGATAAACTTGAAACTAAAGAGTTAGATATGCAGATGCGTTGGTGGTTACAAGGTGCTTTAATTGCATTATGTGGTGCAATTATCGGTATTATCTTTGTTTACATTCCTCGCCCTGGTAAGAAAAAGCAGATTAGATTCTAATTACTGCTTTAAGACAGCTTTATCTACTTAGATAAAAATTGGATTAAGATTTTAAAGAGCTTCAAACTCGTTCTAGGTTGAAGCTCTTTTATTTTATCTAAGCTATGCAATCTTAACTTTTGAAAGAAGATAAATCAAAATTGACGTCATTAACAACGTTCTTAAATTGGTCTTCCTTCAATTCATAATGAACTCCTTTATAGTAACAATGGACTGTCCAAGACTTGCCATTTAATATTGGTAAACAAAAATAATGCTCTACCTTGGACGAAACTTTTGAATAGAGATCTTTTAAAATTTCCACTTTTTCTTGATATACCTTAGTATCAATTTGAAGTGATGATGAGATATTCATACTCTTTACTTCAAAAAGGAAAATTCGATCATACTTATCTTTTAAAACAAAATCCGGATATGAAAAATGACTTCCATCGGCATAGTACTCATATTTGATCTCAGAATTCTGTAAATAATTTTTACCCACAAGTAAGATATCTTTTTCTTCATCTAAAGAGATCTTTTTGATACTAAAATCCTGAAGCATTTTATATAACCACTTTTTCTCGGAGTCACTGTCAAAAGTAAACTCTCTCATATCACTACCATTATTCCATACACCTTTTACATCTTGTAATGAGTACTTTTTATTTTGAAAATAAAGCGAATTATATGGAAGTGATACCTCAAGATCTTTACCTAAGCTATTTTTTACAACTTCTATACTTGAGGAGTCACTACTTAGGATTGTCTTTACCTTTGATTTAATCTCGCTTAAATTGTTTACAAAAACAAAGTATTTAGAATATTCATCGTCATAAGAAGAGAACATATATCGCTTGCACTCTACCTGAATTCTGTTAGAAGACTTGGTAAGTTCATTGTAAAGCTCAAAAATGCTCTTACAAGACTCTGGAGTTTGCTTTTCTTTTAGGAAGGTATCTATATCAAAATTTGATTGAGTGTCATTTAAATCAGCAAGTTTTGTAATTTTTACTTTTATTTCTTCCTGAATCTCATTTTTAATGCGATTACCATCAGGAACACTACCTTTTAGAGTCACATCGACAGACTTTTGTTCTGAAGAATTATCTTTTATTCCCCACACATATGCAGTTGTAAACAACCTTCTTTCTTTCTCATCAGTTATTTTTTCAAAATCCATAATTCTAGGATTTCGTCTTACTCTTCCTAATACCTGGACATCAAGTTGCTTTGATTTACTGTCTCTGATCTGAAAGAGCATATTTGCCCTAGGAATATCCCAACCTTCAGTAATTGCCATTTTAAAAATAATGACGTCTATTGTTGAATCATTTGGTTTGCAGTATTTCTCCCATTTTTGTGGTGACGTCTTAATCATTTGATCATTTGTTTGGCACACCTTAGGATCTTTTGCATAACCTACCCATTTCAAATCTTTATATTCAGAAAGACCTAAAGCGCGCTCTATAACATTGAACTGCTTCTCTCCAAGATCTTTATTTGAGATCTGAATTATCAAACATGGATTTATATTACTTTTTTCAAGATAGTCTTTTTTACACTCTTTTAAATAATCTAGAGCCTTCAGTAATTCTTTATACTGCAAGCTGTCTACTGAAAAATCATCATCTCCATAATCGGCAGAAGAGCAATACTGAACACATTTTATTAGGCATGCATTTACAGCATCCTGTTCTGAGATTTCAACATCAGGCTTCTTTTTAGGAGTTGCTGATATATTTATAATTTTTGTAAAAAAAGACTTTAATTCATCAAGGTTATTTGTTGCTACATGACTTTCGTCTTTGATTAGATACAGCACTCTGCCATGATTTTTGATTTCAAGCAAAAGCTTAAGAAAAGCCTGTTGACCTTTTAACTTACTTTTAGCTTTATATAGAGCTTGCGGTAATACATAGACATTATTTACTGAAGGAATATAAAGAGCACCTTCACAAGAAGTTTCACTGGAGATTAAATGCGGATTCAAATGTTGCACTAAGCCTAATTCGAGATATTCATTAAATTTATCATAATTCTGTTGTGCTAAATTTGCCTTTGACAAAGAAGATACAATAAAAACCACATTATCATCTTTTGAAATGACCTCATCCATAACTCTCGCCATGATGAAAGTTTTTCCTGAACCTGTAGGTGCTTTAAAAACAACGTCATCTTTTTCTGATAATGATTGAACTAATTCAGAAATAGCTCTTTCTTGTAAGTTTTTTACATCATCTAACATACTCAATACTCCTACTTAGTTTTTGTGTCTTCTAAATATTTCTGAGTATGTTCAAAGTTCTTACAAACCCACTCTATTTTCTCTTCAGGAAGTAATCTTGGCTGACCATATAATGTTTCATCAATAACTTCAAAAGGTGTTTTACCTGAACGCTGTTCTGAATTGCTTACTTCTGCAATTTCATATACATCAAGATTATCTCCTAGAGGTTTATTCTTTTTGATCCACTCAAAATCGTTTGTTCCATCATAACAAGATCCTGTCATTACTCTTTTCAAACGTTTTGAAGTAACGTCGTAAGCTATTCCATTTGGATTGTTTTCGGTTATCTCGTTATTAGTGCATACGATAAATTTACGTTTTCCTCCATCTACTTTATTAAGTTCAAGAACAGCTTGACCTGTAGTTCCTGATCCTGCAAAGAAATCTAAAACTACAAAAGAATTGCTATACTGTAATTTAATAAGATGTTTTATTAAATTCACTGGTTTAGGGTTATTAAAAACATCTTTTCCAAGAATATCTTTTAGTAATTTTGTTCCTTCTGAATTTCTAAAATCACTTTCATCAAAGAATGCTTTCTCGACTTGATATTTACTTTGGTCTTCGTTTTCGTCGAAATATACTTTTCTATATATTTTTCCGTTGTAAAACTGCAAAAACTTATTTGAAGAATCTTCAAATTTTTCTCTGCGCCACATCCAACGACCATCTTGATTTTTTACTTTTTCTGGAAGAATGACAATCTTTGTATTTATACCGTTTTCCAAAGAGAGAGAGTTATCATTGTTTACATAAATTGGATAGTATAGATTTGGTCTGGCTTTTCTTGTAGCATCCGATCCTGATGCCTGGAAAGGCTCTAACCTATATTTACCATCTTCATCATAAAATGGGTACTCTTTTACTCCATTTTTCTTTTTAGTGAATTTAGCTTCACTTCGCTCAGCTGTATATATAAGAACATAATCATAAGGCTTTCTAAGTTCAGCATCACCTCTTTTAGCAGCAGCTCCGGCACCGGTCTTTCTTGGTGCAGAAGCAACAAAATTATTTTCGCCAAATATCTCATCAAACAAGCACTTTACATAAGCTTGATTTTTATCATCAATACTACAAAATATTACACCTTCTTCAGAAAGCAATTGCCTTGCTAGAACAAGTCGTGGATATAACATTGATAGCAAATTATCTCTTGTAATAGCGTTGTTATAATTCGTGACAGCAAACTCACCCATATCATCCTTTCCATAAGGAGGATCTATATAAATCACATCTATTTTGTTTTTGTAAGAGATTAGAAGATTTTGGAGAGCGTCAAAATTGTCGCCAATAATTAACTTATGAGTATTTTTTGCTTCTTTTTGAGTAAAAGACAATTTTTCATTCTTTTTGAAGTATTTAATAGTGTCGCCTAATTTTTCAATTTTTTGATCGAAGTGGAAACCTGTTCTTTTATATGATGTTCCAAGTTTTGCTATTTCAATAGCTTCTTGTATTGTTTCTGCTTGATTTATAAGTTTTGAAAGGAGTTTTAAATTTTCAGGCTCTAGAATTCTATCTTCAACGCGAGTCTTAAGATCTGATATTAAGCTTGCTTTTACATCTTCAAGATTTGAATTGATTGATTGATTGATTGATTGATTGATTGATTGATTGCATAAAACGTGCCTTACTGTATTTCTATAGTTTAAGTAGCATTTCGTCTTCAGTGATTAGATCTTTGCGAACCATTCTTTGCTCAAATAAAAAAACATCATAAATTTCTTACTTTGCACAAAGTATTGCTAAAGGAGATCTAATACACAAATTTGCAATTATTGTAAAAGGAATTTGTTTGATATGAAATATGAAAATGAAAGAGTTTTGACTTGAACGACAATCTCAGAAAAGGATGAATAGGTTACTGGTGCTACCTGCCAGAATCGAACTGGCGACCTCCTGATTACGAATCAGTTGCTCTACCTACTGAGCTAAGGTAGCACAAGTGTGTGTTATTCTAGGAATTTTTAGGTACAATTTCAAATAAATTTAACCTAAATTGAGGCATTCATGGATGGATACTTACAGCAAGATAGTAAAATTCAGCATTCTGCTGATCCTTCTGTTTATATTTGCTACAAACTCCTATGCATTGTGTCCAAACACTTTTGTAAGAACTGTGCTGTTACTTTTAGGCAGTGTATCACTTATATTTAGTGCTTATACCTACAACAGAGATAAAGCCTATTTTAAAACAGGTATCTTTGCCTGTCTTTGCGCTCTGCCATGGGCTTTTTATCTTCAGCAAAAGTTAATCTTTGGGGAGTATGTAACCGCTCTTAATACAGCTCCACAAACATTTACGCATATGATGGTTGTATTCAACCTCTTCCGCTATCTTTTACTTGTTTTTGCCTTTTTTATCTTGGTAAAAGATCTTTTTTTGTCAATTAAAAATCTTTATGAAACATAAAGTTAAAAAATTATTTTCAAATTTTTGCATAAAATGCCAGTAAAAAGGCATAAGTTGTAAAATCTCCCCTGACAATACGGCATCTTTAAATTATTTGGATGTCGTATGCTAAAACACAAACTTACTTTATCTCTACCCTTTGTTCTTCTCTCTATTGCATTATCTCCATCTGTAAATGCTTTAGAACTTAACAATGTCATCATTAAATCTGGTGCAAGAATCGATAAAAAAGCTATGGATAAAAAACTCAATCCATATCTTGGAAAAGAAATTGATATTGCCCTCTTACAGAATATCTTAAATGAGATCTCTGATTACTACAGAAAGAATGGTTACCTTGCAGCGCAGGCTTTCTACCCAGATCAGCAAAGTCAAAACGGTGTTGTAGAGGTTATTGTAAAGACTGCAAAGTTAGATGACATAAAGATTTCAAACTACGCCTCACTCACTCCTAAAACAGCTTACATGCTCACCGAGAATGTACGTAAGTTTCAAGGTAAGGAGATCAACTCTCATGAGTTAAACGCAAGCTTGCTTAAGATTAAAGATCTAAATATCTTTGATATTGCAGGCTACTTTGAGAATTCTCAAAATAAAGCAGATCATGCGTCTCTAACTATCGATCTTAAAGGTCGCTCCCGCTTTGGTTATGAGCTAAGCTATGACAACTACGGTAATAAGTCTACCGGTAAGAACCGTTACACACTATCATTGAACTCACTGAACTTATCAAAACATGCCGATAAGGGCTACCTTATTCTAGGCACCACTGATAAAAAACAGAACAACCTAATCCTAGGGTATTCCATTCCCTTCACCTCACATCCTACTATCTTTGGCTTGCAGTTTAATTATGGAAGCTATGATCTAGGAGATACCTATGACGCTTTAGAGGTAAAAGGCAATTCATTAGGAGGCAATCTCTATATAAAAGAGCCTTTATACAGAACGTTAGACAGTAGAGTTAACTTTACAGGTGGAGGCTACTACAAAGATCTTACCGACAAAATTGAAAGCTATTCTCTCGAATTGAAGAGAAACAAATTCGGTGGCTATTTTGATTTTGAAGCATCTGTCTTTAAAGAAGACTTAAACTTTTTAAATACCTTAAAACTTGACTACGGTCTTGTACAGGATAAAAGCAATTTATCTGACGACAAGTCACAGCGTGCTTATTTACTTTCTAACTTTGATTCAAAGCTAGATTGGAACTTCTATAAAAACTATTCCTTAATCAACACGCTTAGTGTGCAGTACGCGCAAAAGGCAGTGGATGCCTCAGACAAGTTTATATCAGGAGGAGCATACGGAGTATCAGCTTATGACGGCTCTTTAGCTTCCTCTGATCTTGGTCTGTTTCATGATCTTAAATTACAGACAAAACTCATGAGTAAGCCTTATCTGGACTTCTTTGTAAATTTCATGCAGGCCCATGCCAAAAACGTCGAGGTTGAGAAAAAAGAATCCTTTTATGCCATAGGCTCTGGCTCCAACATAAGTTATGGTGGCTTTTACCTTTCAGCCTCTGTAAGCAAAGCTATTGGTAAAAACAAAGAATATGCAAAGGATTCAGCAAAGTTCCTGTTAAAAGCAGGCTACGCCAAGATTTAATAAAAACACAGTATTAAGCAATAGAACTACTCAATTTAGGATATTTATGAAAGTAACTATAAGCAAATTATTTATCTTCTCATTACTTGCTATGGCAATTAAAAGTGCCCATAGTGCTGCAGCTTTGCCTACTGGTGAAAAAATCATACATGGAGAGGTTTCAGTCTCAAGAGGACCTAACTCAATGTTCATTAGTTCAAATACAGACAGAAATGTCATTTCATGGAATGATTTTTCAGTTGCTAAAGGCAATAGTGTAGTCTTTTCTGGAACTGACGCCACATTTCTTAATATTGTAAAAAGCAGCAATATCTCAGTTATCGACGGCAATGTATATTCTGTAGGCAGCAACAATATCTACCTAATCAATCCTAATGGTATCAATATTGGAATTACAGGATCTTTTAAGGCTAATAATGCAATTTTATCGACATCAAAACTCTCTCAAGAGAACGTTGATAACTTTATTGACACAGGTGATTTTGAATTTACAAAAAAAGGTATGGGAAAGGTAAAACTCATAGGTACTTTGCATGCTGAAAACACCGTAATTGACGGCAGTCAGGTCATCATACGTGATATTTCAAAAATTGAACTAAGTACAGGTGTTTTAGACAGTGTAAAGCCGCTTAAAGATACGGTCGCTATCCACAGCTCAATTAAAAGAATTGATATTGGCTCGAGTAAAAAGGTCGATCTTGAAAAAGAGTTGGGACTTACAAAAGAGGATGGTCTTTTTGATCATACTGATAAAACCGCTATTTCTACAAAAGAGGAGTTTCTGAACATAGCCTCCGATCCTTCTGGCAGTTACTTTATTACTAATGACATTGATTTAGGATCATTAAATTCAGCTGTTACCGGTACTAATGACTTTACAGGAAAGATTGAAGGAGCCTTTAACTCTATTACTTACAGCATAGAAGGTAAAGGCACTAATCTTGAGCAAAACATTGGTCTGTTCTCAACTTTAAATGGATCTACCATTGAAAACTTAAAAATTAAAAATCCTTATATAAGTGTAAGCTCACCTGAAGATTCAACCTATATTGGAGCTCTTGCAGGTGTAATCAAAGCCTCAACTATCAAAAACGTTGAGGTAGATGGACTTAGTCTTACATTTTCAAATCTTGGGAATAAAAAGATCTACGCAGGAGGTCTGGCAGGACTTGCAACCTATGATGGCGCATCTTCTAATTTTGAAAATGTAACGGCTGGTTTTAGTACTAAAACACAAAAGCATTTATTTACCCGTGACAACTATACCTTTGGAAGTGTATTAGGCGAGTTAAAAGATGAACTTAATTTAACTGGAGTTAATTTTGGAAAAACTGATTTTTCAGATGACTACTCTTTAGGTTTAATCAGCGCTATTGGTTACAGTCAGGCTACAGCATCCATTGATAACGAGTATCAGCATAATTCAGGAGAATTTATAAAAGTTAATGGCTACTATCAGAACAGCGGCTTCTTTATTCCATACTTTATAGATGACGATAAGATCTTTGTCACCGACACTTTTGACAAGGTTTACAACTATGATGAACTTGTAGGTAACAACAAGTACTTTAATCTCAACGATTATGTTGATCTCAGTTACAAATACGCTAATGGAATGAAAAAAGAAGGTAACTACAATCATGAATACACCTCAAAAACAGGAGGTCAGACCTTCTACTTTGTAAAAGATGGTAATAAGTCTGAGACAGCAACTCATACCATAAGTATTGAAGCACCAATGGGAAAAATTGAAACTGATGACAACTTTGACTTAGGTTACATCGCTGATGAAGAGCCAGATCCTGATATGGGTAGGTTTGACGAAAGCGATTTGTATTTTGACAGTGATTTTGATAACGCTTTTACGAACGAAGAGCTTCCTGATGAGGAGATTGGGAAAGCTCCTGAAGATGACAGTGATTTTGATAACGAATTTAATGTAGATTATGAGTACGAAGAAGCCCCTTCAACTGCTGATAGCAATTACTATAGAGGACCACAAAAGAAGCAAAAGACATTCTCAGATATTATCGAGAACAAAAAAGTAGTGTTAATGCAAAAGCAAAGAAGCACAAGTTTAAGTTTTCAGAATAATTACTCTGTAGTGCATGACATTATTTCTAAATCTTTACTTGCATCTTTAAGCCTGTTAGAAGAGCCTAATAAGTTGTTTGCCAACGCTGATGACGACTCTGATAAAGAAGAGAAAATATCGTAACAATAAAAGGATTGTGCTGTTCACAAATTGTACACATTATCTTTGACGAAATTGGTTTAAAAAATTAGAATAAACAGTTTAATTATGTGGATAATTCACATAACGATTTTAAGTATAATTATTCACAGTTTTTTAGAAAATTTTGTCAGAGGTCAATAATGAGTCAGCTTCAGGGATTAGCATTAGTAGGCGATGTGGGCGGCACTAATGCAAGACTGTCACTAGTTAATTTAGCAGATGGCAGTTTATCAAATACAAAAGTTTATTCTTCAGTAGAAAACGAGTCTTTAGAAAAAGTTATTGTAAAATTCAGAGAAGAAACTGGCGCAAAGTTTGACTCTGCTTGTATTGCAATCGCTACTCTTTTAGATGGCGATTACGTTAAGATGACCAATAATCCATGGGAATTTTCAATCTCTCAGATGAAAAAGAACCTTGGTTTAGAGAAATTAGAGTTCATCAACGACTTTACAGCTATGTCTATGAGTACTACAGCTATTCCTTTAGACAAAATGACTAAGATTGGTGGTGATAAGATCGATCCTAATGCACCAAAGGCAATTTACGGTGCCGGTACCGGTTTAGGTGTAGGTCACTTAATCAAGGTTAACGGCAAGTGGATTGCGCTTTCATCAGAAGGTGGTCACGTTGATATTGCTGCAACCAATTCAAGACAGGATGAAATCGTAAGAGTATTACGTACAAAGTTCGACCACGTATCTGGTGAAAGATTATTATCAGGTCAGGGTCTGGTAAACGTTTATAAGGCAATTGCCCAGTTAAACGGTCATGAGATTAAGGACGTTGAGCCTTGTGATGTAACATCAGGTGCTTTTGCTAAAGATCCTTGCCCTGATTGCAAGGAAACTGTTGATGTATTCTGCTCTTTAATGGGTTCATTTGGCGGTAACTTAGCTATCGACCTGTTAACTAAGGGTGGCGTTTATATCGCAGGTGGTATCGTTCCACGCTTTATCGATTACTTCAAGAACACTGATTTTAGAAAGCAGTTTGAAGGGAAAGGTCGTTTCAAGGATACCTTAAAGCAGATCCCTGTATATGTAATTTCAAACGGTGATGCTGGTCTATTAGGCGCTGGTGCTTACATTCGTCAGGAATTAGGTGCTGAGCTTTAATTAACAGATCCTTGTTAGGATTTTAATAATGGATCATGTTTTATTACATGATCCATTTTTTATTTCTGATGACAACAAAGGCGCCATAAGGCGCCTTCTCACAGATCTTAAAATAACTTAAAGTTAATCCAAGAAACCACGCAAACCTTGTGATCTACATGGATGACGAAGCTTACGTAAAGCTTTTGCTTCAATCTGACGAATACGCTCACGGGTAACACCAAACTGACGACCAACCTCTTCTAGAGTATGATCTGATGGCATACCAATACCAAAACGCATACGCAGAACCTGAGCTTCCCTTGGAGGCATTTCATCTAGAACACCGTTGATAGCATTCTTTAAGCTCTCAGATGTAGCAGCTTCAGCTGGTACTACAATTGAGCTATCCTCAATGAAATCTCCTAAATGTGAATCGTCATCATCACCTACTGGAGTCTCAAGTGAAATAGGCTCTTTTGCAATCTTCATTACCTTGCGGATCTTCTCCTCAGGTAAGCCCATCTTTGAAGCTAACTCTTCAGGAGTAGGCTCTCTGCCCTTCTCCTGTAACATCTGACGAGAAATTCTGTTGAGCTTATTGATAGTCTCAATCATGTGCACAGGAATACGAATAGTACGAGCCTGATCAGCAATAGATCTTGTGATAGCCTGTCTAATCCACCAAGTCGCATAAGTAGAGAACTTATAACCACGACGGTATTCAAACTTATCTACAGCCTTCATCAGACCGATATTACCTTCCTGAATTAGATCGAGGAACTGAAGACCACGGTTGGTGTACTTTTTAGCAATAGAAATTACAAGACGAAGGTTAGCTTCAACCATCTCCTTCTTGGCTTTCTTTGCCATTGCATCGCCCATCATAATTCTACGTGAGAGGTCTCGTAAACGAGCGATGTTGATACCTGAATCGTCTTCTATTTCTTTTAGATCTTCAACGCATTTCTGAATTTCTGCTTCGTACCCTTTTAGTTTTGCAGCATAAGGCTTCTTAACTTTAACAGCCTTCTCGAACCAGTCCATATTAGAAACTGTTTCAGTTTCGTTGTAATACTTCTTTAATTCGTCGATCTTCATGCCACAACGACCAACAGCGATCTCACGAACACGTCTATCCTGACGCTTTACACGATCCATCATATCGTGCATCTTACGTAATAGACTTTCTAGCTGTGAAGGTACAATCTTAAAGGTCTCAAAAATCTCTACTAATTTTTCAAGTTCTTTCTTGTACTTCTTATCAGTTGTAGATTTCTGTCTTGCAGCTGTTACCTTGTCAAACTGAACTCGAAGTTCTGTAAAGCGCTTTCTGGTCTCCTCAGGATCAGGGCCAGAATCAGTTGGAGAATCAGAGCCTTCATCTGCATCATCAAGTTCATCATCAGCTTCTTCGTCTTTCTTTGATGCCTTAGTAGCTTTCTTACCCTTCTTAGCACTCTTCTTGTCAAGCTCCATAGACTCATCTTCTTCATCTAAAGCTTCTAGCTCTTTATCAAGTTCTGCTTCTGCTTTCTCATCGATAGCGATGTCTTCGCCATCTTCACTTTCCTGTGAATTAGGATCAGCAAAACCATTGATAATATCGCCAAGCTTAATCTCTGAATCTGGATCTAAAGTCTGCTCATAACGAGAGAACAGTTCTTCCATAGCCTGTGGATATTCAACTAGACACAGCTGAACTTCATTAGTGCCCTTTTCGATACGCTTTGAAATTTCAATTTCATCTTTTCTGGTTAAAAGAGAAACGTTACCCATTTCGCGCATATACATACGAACAGGATCTGTAGTTCTGCCGATATCAACTGAACTGTCCAGCTGGTTTGCAACAATCTCAACATCCTCTGAGTCAGTCTGTGAGTTGCCATTTAAAAGAATATCATCAGCCTCAGGGGGTGTTTCGCAAACATTGATACCCATATCAATGAATGTCTGAATGAAAACAGACAGCTGATCGCCACTGATAATATCAGGTGGAATTAAATCATTGATTTCATCAATGGTCAGATAGCCCTGATCTTTTCCTTTTGCAATTAACTGTTTAAATTCTGTACTTGCTGAATTGTTATCCATTATTATAATTTTCCTAGACGCTGCAGTCGTAACAAAAGTAAATGGGTAAGAGATTGACTCTTGCCCATTCAACTAAATATTTATAGGTTATGAATACCAAAAAAGCAAAAAAATTATTAAAAAATTTTTCTCTTTTTTAGTCTAACTCAACGTCATCAGGGAATGATGCGTTATGGTAAACGTTCTGAACATCATCAAGATCTTCTAAAGCGTCGATCATGCGCATGCACTTTGCAGCATTATCTGCATCAAGTTCAGCTTCTGTAGATGGAACCATTGAAACTTCAGCATTAGTAGGTTTGATACCCTTAGCTTCGAATGCTTCTACAACATCAGCAAATGCCTCAGGAGCAGTGTAAACATCGATTGAACCATCATCATTGGTTACGATATCGTCAGCACCAGCCTCAAGACCAATTTCCATTGCCTGCTCTTCATCGATTGGCATTTTGCCATCTTCATCCTGAGCAAAGCTGATTACACCTTTCTTGGTGAATAAGTAGCCTACAGAACCTGTAGTACCTAAGTTACCACCAAACTTGGTGAATGCGTGACGAACGTCTGAAGCGGTACGATTGTGGTTATCAGTCATGCACTCAACCATAACTGCAACGCCACCAACACCGTAGCCTTCATAAGTGATGTTCTCTAAATCTGCACCATCACCGCCACCAACACCACGCTCAACAGCGCGCTTGATGGTATCACGAGTCATGTTCTGAGCTAAAGCAGCAACAACTGCTGAACGCAGACGTGGGTTGCTTGACTCATCACCGCCACCCATACGAGCAGCTGTTGTAATTTCACGAATTAATTTGGTAAAAACCTTACCACGTTTTGCGTCCTGGGCTGCTTTACGGAAACGGATATTAGCCCATTTTGAATGACCTGACATTTTTATCTCCTAAATGAACGCACTGCGTTATTTTTCAAAATCTGTTACAGAAATTGCAAGATCTCTTAAAGCATCTTCACTTGCAACATTAGGTGCATCTGTCATTAGACATGCAGCAGCTGTTGTCTTAGGGAACGCAATAACATCACGGATGTTATCAGTACCGGTTAACAGCATGGTTACACGGTCTAGACCGAATGCAAGACCAGCATGTGGAGGAGCACCGAATGATAGAGCATCCAGTAAGAAACCAAACTTCTCACGGGCCTCTTCTTTAGAAATGCCTAAAACAGTAAATACTGCATTCTGCATGTTCTCATCATAAATACGTACAGAACCGCCACCTGACTCATAACCGTTGATTACAAGATCATAAGCATCAGCGTAAACTGACATAGGATCAGAGATTAACTGCTCAGGAGTTACATCCTTTGGTGCTGTAAATGGGTGGTGCATTGCTGTAAGACCAGCTTCCTCTGTCATTTCAAACATTGGGAAGTCGACAACCCATAGAGCTTTATAACCATCAGCTACTAAGTTCATATCACGGGCTGCCTTAATACGCAGTGAACCGATTGCAGTTGCGGTCTTTACTCTCTTACCACAGCAGATGAAGACGATATCACCAGACTTTGCTTCAGACAGTTTTACTAAATCTAAAAGTTCCTGCTCTGATACGTGCTTGCCAATTGAAGACTTAAGACCTTCAGCACCTGCATTTAGATCATTTACTTTGATATAGATTAGACCAGATGCGCCTAGCTTCTTAACATAGTCTGTATACTCATCAATCTTCTTACGAGTTAAAGCAGCACCGCCTGGAAGAGCAAAAGCAATGACTCTGCTGTCTTTGTCATTAGCAGGTTCTGATAAAACCTTAAACTCTGAGTTTACAACAGCATTATCAACAAGTTTTAATTCAAATGGAATTCTTAAATCAGGCTTGTCTGAACCGAATCTGTCCATTGCCTCTTCCCATTTCATAACAGGAAGTTTGCCTAAATCGACGTTCTTAATGCTCTTGAACAGTTCACGCATCATTTCTTCCATGATGTCGCGAACGTCCTGAGAAGTCATAAATGAAGTCTCAACATCGATCTGAGTGAATTCTGGCTGTCTGTCAGCTCTTAAATCCTCATCACGGAAGCACTTTACGATCTGATAGTAACGATCGTAACCTGCAATCATTAACAGCTGTTTGAACAACTGTGGTGACTGAGGCAAAGCGTAGAACTTACCATGATGAATACGAGATGGAACCAAGTAATCACGAGCACCTTCAGGGGTAGCTTTAGTTAACATTGGGGTTTCGATATCTAAGAAACCATTCTCATCTAAGAAATGTCTTACAAAGTGAGTGATCTTTGCTCTGGTTACAAGTTTTTCAACCATCTCTGGGCGACGTAAATCAAGATATCTGTATCTTAAACGCTGCTCTTCTGAGTTATCCTGATTGAAATCTAATGGTAGCACACCAGCTTTGTTGAAGATCTTTAGCTCTGTTGCATAAACTTCAATTTCACCTGTAGCCATCTTCTTGTTGATCTGGTCAGCAGGACGAGCTTTTACAGTACCCTTTACGCAGATGCAGTACTCATTTCTTAAAGTAGATGCTAGAGAATGAACAGACTCATTATCAGGCTCAAAAACAACCTGAACGATACCAGTTCTATCTCTTAAATCGATAAAAATCAGACCACCAAGATCACGTCTGCGGTTAACCCAACCGCATAAAGTAACCTCGCTGTCTTTATTGGTTAAATTTACATTACCACAGTAAATTGAACGCATTGACATAAAAAAGCCTCTTTTATTTAGGGCATCAATAGCTTTCTGTGTAAAATCCCTATGATGAAAATTCATGAGTATTTTCATCATATTTATTGCACACAAAATCGTTTCCCTTTCAGAAGAAAGGAAAATCAACATTGATTACTTGTCTTAAAAATGCGTACATTATATGAAATTTGCTATTTGTAGGCAATATAAAAACACTTATGCAAGGCTGTAAGTGCCGTCAGGCAAAGGCTTTATTGATTACCAATTCTTTCATGCACCATAATGATCTACAGAATTAGAAACTCTACTCTAAAGCCTCTCTTTATTGAATAAAGACCTATTTAAAAATTTACTTTTTTTTGTAACTACTCAGAACCTACCCCAAACGATCTCTGTCTTGCCATTAAAAGCAGAGATTAGAACTTCAAATGCATCTATACCTTGTTTCTTGGATGAGCTGAGAAAAGATGTGACGTTAGGTTGGCATGAGCTCCTTTGGCTCATGATGGAGTTTCATGTTCACTCCTTTATGACCTTTCTGTCCACCTGTCTTTCTACCTGTTTTCTCTCTTAGGCTTCTGTTTTTATTTGCTTTCTTATATCCATCACTTGATGGTGGTTTTGAGCTGTTGTGTGAATCCATGTTCAGTTGTCGTTGCAGGTCTTTTATGGTTTCCTGCAAGTCTGAAATTGTTTGCTTCAAGCCAGAAATAGTTTGTTCCATGTCTGAAATGGTAGCGGTTTGCTTCTTATTTTGCTCTAGAGAGGCTTTATTCTGCTCCATAATTCCTGAGAACATGGTTATCATCATATTGATGATAGTAGACAACGAGAGAACTAGTACAGATAAATCTGCTGGAGCTTTATCTTTTAGCTCTTTACAGAGTTTCTCGGCATCTTGTTTTAACTCGTTGAAATTCATTTAGTCACCTTCGCTTTTCTACTGCTGTTATTATACCAGCAGCCTTTTTTAGCATTAGCGATAGCTCAATTTCAACTTGATGAACCATCTCAAAACGATCTGTAACGCTCTTTTAAGATCGCTACAGATCGATGATAAGAGAAAATGACAAAACAAAGGTCTTAAAAAGCATCCCTCTATAATCGCGTTATATGCGCTTATAACTAGCTTTTGAACAACCTTAAGAAAAAAGCAATTAAAACCGACTTTGTGAGCTTCACAATGTAATTTTCTAAAGATCTCACTGACTGTAAAAGTCAGTGTAAAAAAGCTTTAATGCTACTCAGGATCTGTTTGAGGTTCCGAGTAGATGCAAAAAAACATGCTTTCAATTTCAGATAATCTGCTTTCACAGGTTGTTCAACTGAAAAGAACTTTATTTAGGTAGCAAAGCTCTCAAAATCGTCTTGCTACTAGAGAGACTTAAATTTCGTGGTAAGGAGATTAACAAAAAAGGAAAATTCAAATGACGAATGGACTCACAGTAGTCAATATTTGTAAGTCCATTGTATGATAGTAATTAGTATCCAGCAGCTAAGCCGTCACCACGAGGATCGGTTCCACCTTGCAGTACACCTGTTTCCTGATCGACTAGGATAGCACCTGCATGCCCCATGGTATCAGTGTAATCATCAACACGCTTTACAGGATGACCACGCTTTTGTAATTCATCAGTGACCTTTTCAGGAATTCTTCCTTCCATCTTTAGGTCATTTGATGCTTTGCCCCATGTTCTTCCGTATAACCATCTAGGAGCATTGATTGCTTCTTGTGGAGTCATACCAAAATCAACGACTCTTGTTGCAATAGCCGCCTGTGTCTGAGGTTGCCCCTCACCACCCATTGTTCCATATACAAGATATGGCTTACCGTTCTTAAGCATCATTGCAGGATTTAGAGTATGAAATGTTCTCTTGTGAGGCATTAGAGCATTTACATGATTTGGATCGAGGCTGAAGAATGAACCTCTGTTCTGAAGGATAACACCTGTTCCCTTAGGCACTATACCAGAACCAAAGTCATGATAGATTGACTGAATTAAAGAAACAGCGTTGCCATCTTTATCTACAACACCTAACCAAATAGTATCACCTTTAGGATCTAAAGGTTCAACCTTGATAGCAGCTTCTTCCATGCTGATACGCTTTGCCTGATCCTTACCATGATCTTTACTTAAAAGATAATCTAAAGGAATGTCAGAAAATTCAGGATCGGTCAGATACTTATCTCTGTCAGCGAAAGCTTGTTTGGTTGCTTCAATAATTACATGGTAGTAATCTGCAGTACCTTCACCTAGACTCTTAACATCAAAATTGTTTAAAACATTCAGAATCTCTAAAGATGCCATACCTTGAGTGTTAGGTGGAAAGTTGTATGCTACAGTGTCTCTGTAATTAACGTGGATAGGCTCAACCCAATCTGCATGATGGTTCTTAAAATCCTCAAGAGAGAGCATACCGTCATTTGCTTGAAGATCTGCTACAATTTTTTTTGCAATCTCGCCTTGGTAAAATTCTTTAGCTCCTTTCTTTGCAATTAAAGATAATGTATTTGCAAGATCAGGCTGAACAAGAATTTCACCTACATCATAAGCATCAGTTCCATTCTTTAAGAATACTTTAGAAAACTCTGGGAATCGCTGAAGATTTCTGAATTCAGAATCGGTAGGATCAATATCAACCTTAGTCCAGAAATTCAAAGATGTGCTTACAGGAAAACCATTCTTTGCATAATCAATTGGTGTCTTTAAAATGTCGGCCCATTTATATTTAGATCCCATTTCCTTTTGAGACATTTTATATGCCTCATCCCAGCCTGATACTACACCAGGGACTGTATTTGCTGCATAGTAACCACGAGAAGGAATTTTTTCAAAACCTTTTGATTTGTAGAATTCGATTGTAGCTTTGCTACCAGACCTACCTGATGCGTTCAGAGCCTTTAGCTCACCTGTTTTTGCATTATAAATAAGCCAGAAGTTGTCGCCACCTAGTGTACACATCTGTGGATATACAACTGTTAGAGTTGCAGCAGTTGCAATTGCAGCATCAACTGCATTACCACCTCGTCTTAGAACGTCAAGACCAGCCTGTGTTGCAAGGTAGTTTGGAGATGTTACAACACCATGAGTTGCTAATGGATTAGCCTTCTGAGATACAGTCATTGTTTGTGCAGATAAAGTTTCATTTGCTTTCTGTGAATCTGAAGAGCATCCAGAAGCTATCAGTGTTGCTATGCAGATAGCACTTAAAGGTGCGAGTTTGTACAACTTCATGTTTATTCTCCTAAAAGAAGTTTGATCAAAAAATCGACCTTGAGTATAAACGTGAACAGCTGTTTATCGCTTAAATGCTCACTATGCGATCCTTAATGTCAAAAACAGTGCATAAAGTAATATATTGATTTTGAAGAACAAAGTATCTATAAATATGAATTTTATGAAAGAATAAAAAAATTTTTTGCACTAGTTTTTTTGTCATGCTTGGTTGGTTAAGCATTGTTTGCATTCTTGGTGTTTTAGATATTACTTCAATAATATGACTTATGATTTTACCTTTCATGAGATTTGCAAAAACTAGAGCGCTTGTAACATACGTTTTGAACAGTTTAAGATGACGTTCAATATATGATCTTAAACGCTCAGTGCTTCAAGTGCGATCTCTATTATATCCATGAAGTGGCACTTTATGAGATTCACTAATTTCTTTTTACGGCCACCAAATGGGGCCGATCGTTATCACAAAAATTGTTTGTTAATCATATACTGTAGTTAACCTGTAACGTTAAGCTACAAGTTTATATTAACTTGTTTGGCTTCAATTGAACCGAAAAAATTATGTGATGTTGCTCGGTTCGATTTGCTTGCCGTAAAATTTCATTGAGGCGTTAAATTTTTACCAAGCTTAAGAATAAATAAGAGCAACAAAGTTAAATTTAAGAGCAATATTAGAAAATCCTGCCTTTTAGAGTAAATATCCCCTTTTTTATCTACAAAGTTAATGCTCTTTTTTATACAATATCTATTAGGAGGAGTTACTATGTTCCAAGCTTTAAAAAAATCAGTTCGATCCTTAGCAATATGTTCTTTAGCTATCGTAAGCTCACTGTCATCTGCTTATGCTGATGAGGCAAACACCAATGCTCAAGGAAAAACTTTAAATGTAGGTTGCGAAGGTGCTTTCGCTCCTTTTACCTATATTGATGATCAAGGTAATATCACAGGCTTTGATATCGATTTAATCAAGGCTATTGGTAAAGATCTTGGATATAACGTAAAAATCAATGTAATGCCTTTTGATGGTTTAATTCCTTCATTGATGACAGGCAACATTGATCTCATCATCTCAGGTTTCACAATTTCTGAAGAAAGAGCAAAAAAGGTAGACTTTTCAGATCCATACTACTTATGCGGTATGAGCTATGTCATTGAAAAGAAGAATGCTCAAAAATATGATACCTATGAGAAGTTAGACGGTCACCCAATCTGCACTCAGTTAGCAGCAACCGGTACTAACTTCACCCAGAAATTTCTTCAAAAGTCTAAAGATAAGATCTTTAATACTCCTCCTGAGACCTATATTGAGTTAGGTAACGGCAGTTGCCTTGCTGCAATTCATGACAAGCCTGTAAATGACTTTTTCTTAACTAAAGATAACTCTGGTAAATTTACCTCAATCGAAATTAAGAAACATATCGATAAAGAGTATTACGGTATTGCTGTACAAAAAGGTAATAAAGAACTTCTAAATCAAATTAACAAAGGATTAAAAGAAGTTGAAGAAAATGGTGTGTTTGAAAAGATCAGTATGGACTGGTTTGGAAACAATATTTTAGATTCACTAAAAGAATCAGAATAAACTAAAAATAGATAAACACATTATTAAAAAGCGAACTTAACACGAGTTCGCTTTTTTGTTTCTAAAGACTCTACTAAAAAGTAATCAGCTAAAGATCTGATGGAATTGAGAACCACTTTTTACTGATTTCATCAATTTCTCTAGTGCTCATTAAGTAATCAAGACCTTTATTGATTTTATTTAATAAGTCAGCTTTATTATCCCCAACAGCAATCTTGTAGGTAACTTCACCTGTAAAAGGAATGTCTTTAACAGTAAGTTTTCTCAAACGATGTTTACTAATGTAGTAATACATACTAGATTTACTGTCTATGAAAGTTGCACACTGCTCCTTGTACAGACCTGAAAAAGCATCCTCAGAACTAGCAAAAATCATAATTACAGAGTTTTTATATTTAGAGCGCACATACTTTAAAACATCAGGCTTATCTGTAACGCAAAACTTAGCACCTACCATTGAAGATATATCTTTATACTTAGAAGCGAGATTATCTTTAACAGCAAAAACTAAGTTATTTTTAAAATAAGGTACAGTAAAATTTGAATTTAGTTGATTCTCTTTTAAATTAGAATCAAATGGAGCTACTACAGCATCAACAGTGCCACGGCGTAAAGAGTCCTGAAGGACATAGAAAGGAATCATTCTAAACTCAACGTTAACATCTAATGCATTAGCAACAGCTCGCATTAAGTCTACTCCAAAGCCTTTTAGCTCGCCAATATCGCTTGTCATTGAAAACGGTGCACTATAACCATCTACTCCAACATAGATCGTTGTATGATCACGATTAACATAGTTAAAGACACCAAAAGCTAAAATGACGAAAGCTACGATAATAGATACAAAGTTTAAAAATCTAATCAAGATCAGCTCCTATCACAATTTATGCTTAGTATACGCTAAGAACTAGATCTAAATATCTGACGTTCAGACAATATTTGAAAAAAGTTATGAGATTTAGAAGATAAAATTCAGTTGATTAAATTGTATGATACAAAAACGAAAAAACCCGAATACATGTTCGGGTCTTTAAAGATAAGTGGCGGAACGGACGGGGATCGAACCCGCGACCTCCTGCGTGACAGG